>Ga0302186_10000041_pt1 | contig 119612 bp, 86 predicted proteins | sample II_Bog_E1_2_FD_198782 | JGI IMG/M metagenome (GOLD analysis project Ga0302186, IMG submission 198782) | Peat permafrost microbial communities from Stordalen Mire near Abisko, Sweden - II_Bog_E1_1 | ecosystem: Environmental > Terrestrial > Soil > Wetlands > Peat | place: Sweden: Abisko...
AACCCCAATCAGCTATGTATCATAATCTTTTTATTGAATAACAATTGAATTATATCGATTTGTTAATACCATTGCTAATCTAATTTACGGCAATAAATAATTTTTATTCAGGCAATGTCAGAGAGCTTAGACCAACAGGAAATTGGTATTCCAGAAAAGGATGCAACTCAACCAGAGGTACGTGATGGGGCTGATCTTCTACCACAGACCATTGATGTTGATGAAAACTTAAAGAGTAGTGAGGAGAATAGGAATGCTTAAAGCGGCAAAAGTCAACTTTTGGACAACAAAGATCTATATGAGAAAAAATAAGAGGACAAAGATCAAACCAATAAAAGGTAATAACTAAACAGAAAATCAGAGCTTCTAATGAAAGAGAGCTAATCGGAGGCAAATAAGTCAAAAATTCAGGGAACAAAAACTATGAGATCCACCATAAAAGAAGGAAATAACTACCTTTCAGGAGAAAAAAAAGAATAGAAATCTCAAAAGAAATCGAAAACGAAACGCGCTGGGACGATGGCAAATACTATAAAGGAGGCAGAAAATTTTGTTGGAAATTAAGGGGAGCTCGCTAAACGTGGAAAAGGAAGGCCGTCAAAATCAAAGTCAAGATCAAAAGTAGTCAATGAATAAGTCCCAAAGAAAGAGTCAGTTCCTAAGAAAGGCAGAGGAAGATCATCAAATAAATCCAAGCCAAAATCAATATAAACAAAAAAAGAAGGGTCAAAATAAAAGCGGGGAAAATCATCAAAATCATCAAAATAAGAAGAGTCCAAACAACAAGAGAATCAAAAGAAAAGAGGAAGACCATCATCAACATCCAAGTAAATATATAAAAATATAGAAATTTAAGATCAAAAACATCAGATTCTGCCCCTATTTCTGGAAAATAAGAAGCAGTAACAAAAAAACAAAAAACATCAATCGTTGCAATGAATCCTAAAGTCAAAAAAGATGATTTGCCTGTGCAAAAGACGAAGAATATTGGAGCCAAAGGCAAGAGCAGCAAATCCCTGAACAAAAAGATAAAGAGATCATGATTTCCTTTATAGCATCCCATTTTGCTAATACATTCATACTAATAGCTGTTTGATTTAAATTATACCAATATCAAATCGTCTGATGCTCAAAACACTTGATTTTGTAGATCCATTTCTAGCTGAAAGAATTCAGAATCTTGAACAAGAAATGAATAGATTGGAAATATCTCGACTGCAGATCATGGGCAATCATAAGTTGTTGCCATCCACCAGATAAAAACTTTTAAGATATCAATCGGATTGCGAAATTAATACAAAAAAGATGCTCTAATAATAGCGGGACAAACTTGCTGAATATTTGGATAAGCAAACAAACGTTATTACCAAAAGAAATAGAGAAGGAAACGATGGTAGACCGAGTACCAAACTTAATGCCACTTGTAATCAGTCTACCAGAATCGATTTCTCAATGGATGAGACCAAATCGATGGAAACAACGACAAACAAATTAAGTAAGAAATTGGTTTGTTAAATTTCAAAATACTAAAAATAAATACGAAGTGGGAATAGAAACAGGCATAAAGTTAAACGCCTTACTAAAAAAGTTGAGCAGCAACAAAAGCTAATAAATATGCTTGTAACTTGGGTTAAAATTTATCATGAGAAATAACTAATATATTAAAGTAACGGATCAGATGTTCTTGTTAAGTAAAATTAGGAGTTATGTCAAATTAATTAAAGATTAACGAACAAATGCCAATTATTGGAAAATTAACTCACCCATATGAAGGCTTAATTTAAAACAGTGTCCGAAAATATTCTTGATAATTATAAAAAATTTGAAAGTTTGCGGACATAAAATGATGGTTTGAAGATGTAAAGAAAGGAACTATTGCAGACAGTGCGATCGAATAATAAAAATTCAAAAACAGCTCAAAGCTTTGTCTGATTAACTATGATAAATCTAAAGATTTGTGTTTATATTCTACATTCATAAGTTGTATAAAAGTATAATATTCAAATTTTGTATAGAAAATGAAGCAAAAGAGAAAAGATAAGAATCTAGCAGAGAAGGAGGCGATGGATGATCTCAAAGAAATCAAAAATTACATTAGCTAAGGCAAAGCCATACTCGACAAAGCAGTCTGCAATCAGGAAATTGATGAAGCCATGACTATCTTCAACCGAGCTCTCACTAAAACAGCCAACAATCAACAGATAACTTATGTCAATCAACTTTATCATTTGCGTGGGCAGTGCTACTTTAGGCTTGGACAACTTGATCTTGCGGAAAAAGATTTTCAAGAGGCAATAGTCATTTCTGATGATAGAAGCAAGGTGATACTATATAATTCTTTGGGAAAATGTAAGGCGCAAATGGCTTTACGTGATCCTGCTCAACTGGAAGAGGCTGTAAAATGTTTCGAGAAAGTTTTAGAGTTTAGCAATCACACAGATGGAGAGGGCTTTTTCAATTTAGGACTGGCATATCGTAAGATGAAAAACTCACCAGTCCCCAAAGCAATCAAGCAATTTACCGAAGCTTTAAAGTATTTAAAACTCAATGATCAGTACCAAGCTTTAGTGTAAAGAGGTATTTGCTATCGTGAAGTGTAAGAGTTATAAAATTCGATATAAGACTTTACTCGAGCATGTTAAATGCGGAAATAAGACCCTTTGCCTAATTTTAACTTGGGCCTAAGCTATCTTCTCAGTAATAAGTATGAGTCTGCTCTTGAAAAATTATCAATTGCCATCGAACTCAATAAAAGTTAACCTCAATATTACAATTATAAGGCTTTGGCTCTTTATATGGGTGGACAATACGAGCAATCTCTCGTTGTATTTAGTGAGGCTTTGAAGCTCTATGAAATGCGAGGGAACAAAGACTGTGAAGTTGGTGAATGCTGGTACAATAGAGGTAACGCTTTTTTAAATCTAAATCGTTAGCGTTAGGCTTTAGAATGTTTTCGTAAGACATAAGAATTTAATATCGACGAAAAGATGCGAATTAAACTTTTATACGCTCAAGGCCGTGCTCTTGAGCTCAAATCATAACTTGAAGCCATCAATAAATTCATGTCTTGCCTTTAGTTGATTCACTAAAATAAATCGAATGATTTGTATCTGAGTGCACTTTTCCACCTTGCTCGCAATCAGCAAACGCATCGGCAGTATAATAACGCAATCGATTCACTCACTCAAATCATGCAATCTTAATGTAACGACAAGTGTGTGTATGAAGAGAGAGGAAAAGCCCATCTTAGAAACGAAAATTATGAAGAAGCGCTTAAGGATTTTTAGGTTGTAGCGGAATTTGATGAACACTACTCCGATGTTTATTACTATCGGGGAAAAACACGTACTTACCTTGGAGATATTGAACTCGCTATTAAGGACTTCTTTCGCTCAATTTAACTTGGCTCTCGAAAAAATGAAGTGTTCAATGGCATTAGCGAGGCTTATATGCGAGGAGGTAAATTCGAAAAAGCGTTAATTTACTCTAATATATCCTTAGAGAAAGAACCAAAGAATTAATAATTCCTAATTCAGCGAAGTCGCATCTATCTTGAACTTAATGAGTATGAAAAAGGAATTAACGATCTTTCCAACGCCCTTGCAGTAAATGAAAAAAATCCTCTCGTTTACTATCGGCGCGGATTAGCATACTATAAGAATAAATAATTTTTGCCTGCAATTAAAGATCTCGAAAAATCATTAAAATACGGTCCCAGTAAAAACATTCAAGCTGACATTCACTATCATGTGGGAATTGCTTTTGCCAATCTTGAGAAATATTAAAGCGCACTGTAACCACTTACTAAGGCACTTGCCATAGATCCCCAGCCCAAATATTTCCACTAAAGGGCTAAATGTGAAATTCTATTGGATTAAAATATCAATGCTCTCAAAGACTTGAATTAAGTTATTAAATTACAACCTTAAAACGCATTTGCCTATTTTCGTAGAGGATTTGCTCATAAAGCATTGAAACTCTACGATTAGGCTGCTGAAGATTTTATGCGAGCTCGGGAATTATCACCTGAAGATCCTCGATTAATAATAAACAAAAAACAAATTTACCAGACCAAATATAGAAAGCTATGCTAAGCCGGGGAGGAGCAATGATTGCCAATTACTTATTCTACACATCAATGATTTGATGCCTATGTGTTATTACCAGTATTATTTAATATATACGAAATACAGCTTCTCTATTTATTAATAAATGATGACGTGTCAATCTAGCTTATTGAATTATAATTTTAGACTATTATAATAAATGCTTTACAACTCCTTGAAAAGGATTCGCAATCTATTCTCATTCATCAACTTCAATCTTTCATCGCAATCAATAGCAGTTGCTCCCAAAGTACGACTGGTAATCGAGCTGTTTGTGTTTTTCATTATTATTTATCTAGGTAGTAGTATCATTTCTCTCATCACAAGCCCATCCCTTGTAGCTGATTTGAAAAATTTCGTCAATTAATTGGGAACTCTAAATTTAAAGTAGAAAATACTTTAGCTATTAAAAATAATGATTATTCCGCTACTGCTTAGCTTTATATTATTGATGTTTTGTAGCTATTGCATATACCGAATGTATTGGGTATATCTTGAAAAAAAGGATATTTCTATTGCATAAAAGCAGACAGTAAAAAATAATAAAGTGTTGCATGTATGTCTTTTGGTTGTGTTATTATATCTCTGGAATTTATTTTCTACAGCTCAGTACATATATTTTAACATAGAACAAGAAAACAATACACTCAATTTTATAATCAATTCAAGGAAGGTACCTATCTTTCTCTTTCTGATTCATCGTTTAAGGGCTATAAGTATTATTATTTTATGGGACATGCTATTGAAACCAAAAATTTATTAATTAATATGAGTGAATCTACTAATAATGAAGAGGAGAAAGCATTGATTGAAGGCTTAATTCTATTAGTAAAAAAGCAGGACAAGTCTTTATCAACTTTTAGAAGTTATTTAGGAAATATAAGTCTCATTCTCAAAATTATACATATTTTCTATTATTCTATTGGAACATTTTGTTTTATACTGCTGATAGGAATTCTGGTCTTAGAAAATTATCTTATTAAAGCATAAAAACAATCATATCACAATTACTGCCAAATTGCCACTTCTTAGCATAGTCTTGTTACTAATCAAGGCTTCATCAGCTTTAGTAAGGCTAAAAAATCTCAGCCTTGCATATTATTTGGTAATGCTAATTATATTCAGTTTCATCGATTCTTATAATGCTTCTTGCTATTACTTTCCTCATTACATGGATATGTGGTGATATATTTCTTTAAATTCATAGTACTGAAAATTTTAAATAGATGGCCATAAATACAGTGGACGCAGTAGACAAAGTTAACTTTGTTCGTTTCACACTACTGCTGGAGGGGATAAAATCAATATTTAGTACGAGCCACAGCTCCAAGTAATTCATTTTGCAATAAGTTGGCGTTGGAATTTGAGCAATTAAAAAAAATTCATTCTGCATAAAATATAGCTATAAAAAGGCTTTAAAGTCTATTGAAGCTCTATAATCAACTTTGTGAGGTATAATTTCAATTATTCAGGAATTATCTCCGTATTTTATGCGGAGCAAATAGATACAATAGCTAGCTCATTTAACATTTTACCGATTGTCATTAGCAACGATATTGCTTATAAGGGCAGTTTCTAGGCTGCAATGATTTTAATCGCAGTATTAACATTTGATTTTTAAGAAATAAAAAAGGCATATCTTTTTATTATATTAATATCATGAAATCCAAGCTTGCTAAATTAGAAGAAATTCGGGAACAGCAGCCACCATAAGAAGCTAATATAGATAAAGAAGAATAAAAGATTGACAAACTTAATTAAATTAAGAAGTAATTAGCACAATAAGTGCAGTGCACCATCAATTTTACCATTGCAATGACAGTGCCTATCGAAAAGGATTAAAAAGTTCTTAATACTTACAAGACATAGTTAATTGATCATATTTCCCGATTGGCCAAATATAACAATCCTTTATTTTTGCAATATTATGGTATCGAGATTAATGATCCATCTTTACAAGTGAAAGAGAATTTAGAAAAGAAATAATCTAACAAATAGTAGAAAAATGAAAAGGAGGAGGAGAAGCCAATAAAATAACCTGAAATTAAAATGGAAGCCAATATTAAAGTATCAAAAGAAAAATAAGAGAAAAAAAATGAAAAAAAGGAGCCTTAAAGTCAAAAAAATATTAAAAAGACAAAAGAAACCAAAAAAGAAGAAATCATAGTTGTTCCGGATACTGAACTAAAAATTAAATTATTAGCTGAGCCAAGAGTTAAAAAATGGTAAATCACTAAATTTAAAGGCGAAATTAAATCAAAGGAAGAATTTGCAGCTCGCCTTACAACATGCTGCTAAATAATAGAAGCTATAAGTACCTTGCATTAGTTATAACTATCATTTTTCCCGAATAATATTGACGAATGCCTAATGATGACAACAGAAAATTCCATTAAAGTAGCGACTCATATGTTTTCACCTTGGGCATCGCATTCTGAAGAAGAGCTGAAATCAATAAAAACAAAACAAATGACTAAAATTAAGAAGGAAGCTCTTGTAAATCGTTCATTAAAGTATGTTTGCCCTGAGTTTTTATTTTAAGCTATTACTCTTAAAGATGTTAGGCTTAATGATCTTTGGAAATTAGGACTATTTATCTTAACTATTCTCAGCGGATAAGATTTCAAAGATTAAATCAATGCTCTATAAAGTATCAGTGCCGCCAAGATCAAATAGCATAAGGTAATTATTGGGACTGAAGCCAAACTTGCTAAGCTAAAGAAGTACATGAAAAATGATGAATTATAGACTATTATAAAAGTACTCAATATCTTGCCCTAAAAAAGAACTCTTCTCAATAGTATTTTACCACCTCTTTCTCAACTCAAAGCTTAATTATTTTAAAAATTCAATTCAAAATTAATAGAGTCTGCAAAAAGGAAATTCCTCCAATAAGATGCCATCAAATCAATTAAATTTCTCATATAACTGAAACCAAATGAAGAGTTGTTCAGTGCTGACCTCCGGAAAAAAATCACTGACTATTTTAAACTTCAGCAAAATCGTATTGTTAAGGACTATAAACTTTTTTATAGAGCCAGCCACTCAAAATTTAGTGTGAGATTATTTTATGAAGCAGTCTTCGAGCGCAGGGGATTACTCCTCATTCTTCAGGATAAAAAATAAAATAAAAAGGTGATTGCCTATATCTAGGAGGCGTTTGATGAGAGTAAGTGCAATGGAGTGTTCGGTGGCTATGTACGAGATAGCAAAAAATTAAGTTTTATCTACTCTCCTCAATAAAATTAATTTTGTAAATTACGAAATGCAGATAGAGCTGTGGGAGTCAGCTACGTGCAAGGACCGATCATTGGTGATGGTGACATTGTGCTTTCAGAAGGAGGAGTGAATTGTAGTTGCCGCTTTCCCATAAGTTACGAATCGAGTAAATTAAAAAAGTTACTTGCTGAGCGTTTTTAATTGTTGTAGTACGACATATATCAGATCACATTCGGATCAACTGCAAAACAGCCATGATGTTGCATATGTATTATTTGTATATCTAGCACTTATACATATCATAAAAGTAATTATGGCAAACTGCATTCACTTAGATATTATCTATGAAGCAAATTTAGGTTCCATAATGCAAGCCTTAGCCGAATTCGATCTTTGCTGATTAAAAATTATACGTATTCTTTTGTCAGCTCTGCTTCAACGGGAAATATGCTCCTAAGTTCCTGAGAATTGAGCCCACACTTGATGAATTGTTCACTTATTGTCTTTACTTTATAATTGCATAGAAGCATACTCCAAATCAATAGATAGTTTCTTTGTTGAACCCAGCAGCGAATGGTACTTTAATTGACACGTCCAAGGGTTGTATTGTAATATTTTTTAAGACATGTCACTATAAGTTTTTATCCAGAATCTGTAGCAGGCGCACTATTCATTAAAAAAGTGTTGGCTTTTAGGGTGGAGTCGATTTAATAAATATATTTTAATAATAGCTTAGATTTAACTATTCTAAGATCTTTATTTTTTTGCTAAAAGGATAAATCTTTGAGTAAATTGTTCGCTCGATTTGCTGGCTTTAAATTAATCTTATCAAACAAAATTAGAGATAATTCATTAAAGGAAGGCACAATTTTATTTTAAGGGAGTTTAAACTATTATTACTAAAATATTTAAAACAATTTTGTCAAAAAGTCTATAACATTCTGAAGAGTTATTTGGCTTGTGGACATTTTTTATACAGTTTTTTTTATTTCAGTTATAGAAAAATCTTCACTTTTATTGTTCTCCTTAATCTATTCATATAGAATCTTAAATATTTGGGAGGAGTCAATATCGAAACATTGTGGTTATAAAATAATATCTGCAAAGCTTTCAAGATTTATTTTAAGATTTAAACTTAGAACGAGCTGCATCATGAAATCTTTTTACTCTTTATTATTTGCAGATTCTTTCTTTAAAACAGTTTTTAACTATTCACAAAGCTGTCTCTCAATTAAGAGATCAGATAAGTTTTCATTGGTTATTAAACTTATCCAGAGGATGAGACAAAGATATATTTTTGATCTCATTGTGAGAATAGGATTATTTTTTATGGAAAGATAAAACTATGAATTGAATGGCGAACTATTTTGTTCTTAGAATTATCCTAGAAACACTTTAAGGATATTTGAAGGCATTATTCTAGAATATTCACTACTAGTGCTATAAAAGCGAAGCTTTGAATATGAGAGAGTAATAAGTCTTTAGGTTAAATAGGAATTATTATTAACATTTTCATTATCCGCAAAATTGATTCCTTGCTCTCCAAATTGATTGAGATCACATTGTATCTATGGGTAGATGATATCAGCTATTAACATTATTGATTTCAGAAAATCCTTATTTTTAGATTTCATTTCCTGACCCAACTCTGAGCATGCCCCTAAGAGCAGCCCACTCACAGTGACATCAATTGCAAAACAAGGAGTTTGCATCTGCTCAACAATACCGAGCAAAGCAGCAATAATGCACTCGTATTTATCATGAAGTTTATATTTAATTGGACTCCACTGTAGAAGAGAGTTGTATCGTGCATAAATTGGTTCAGCATTACTATAAGGACAGAGCAAGAGTAACTTCAAAATAGAGGACAAAATTTTCACGTAATAAGATTTGTCATATTCTCCAATAAGAGGAATACACTTGTCGCACAAAGTTTGCATTTGGTCAATTTATTTGTTGCTAAGCGAACCTTCGATTTGAGTTGCAAAGCTTACGAATGCATCAAGTGTTTTCGTCATGATTGAGTGCATAATTATAAATCTTGAAAATCAATAGAAAAATACAATTATGGTATCATTTTGTGGAATGATTGTTTTCTTTAAAATTATCCCGAATTTAAGTTTCTATCTCTCCTAAAAGTAATATTTCTTGTTCAAGATATTCTTCAAACATTTTTTAAGGCCTTAATTTCCCGCAACTGGCTTTAAGTTGCCGCAGCCTTTATATTTCTCCAACTATGTCGCCTAAAAGATGATAAAGCTTTTTCAGTTATTTTTTGGCCATAAGAATCATAATATCCTTCATTTTAGTTTAAAGGGTATTTAGTCTTCCTTTAGTTGCGGTAAACTTTTCAATAGTAATGTCAATTGATTCGAACTATTCTTCTAATTTAACAAAAGATTTATTGATTTAAAGAGTCAGCCAGCTCTATAGATCACTTGAAACAACTCTTTTTTCTTTCTGAATTCTCTCCTTCCATAACTGAATTTGTTTGCGATTTTAAATGTGCTTGTCAACAATTTTAGGAGATAAAATTTCCTAAATAGTTTCAAGCCGATTAATCTATTTCAAATAATCCTCTAATCTTGTTAAAAACTAGCCTAACTATCTATTAATTTATTAATTTGGGTCATATTTTGGATTATTATTTTCGCCCATGCGCCCGATTTGATCCACTAATTTATCTAAAACATTTAAAGCTTTGATTTGAGGCTATATTCGCCTTAATTATCCTGTCATGTTTTTATCTCTTGCTTGATAGTTTTCTTTTCTCCAATGTTATGGACTTGTTGACGATATTCTGACTCTATCTTTAAGAAAACTAGTATCAAAGATTTTGTTCCTTCGTCGACGTACAGTCGTAGTATTGTTTAAATTATTTGAAATGTGTTCACTTTATTTGGGAGGTTGTTCTTCATTTTTTAATTTGTATTTTTAATTTACATGGAAAGATCTTTCACTTTATGATTCAGCCTGAATATCCTTCTATTTTCCCTACTGAATTTTAATATAATCGATGACTTAATCAGTTTTGGAAGCATTTGATTCTGAGATATACTCAGCTTTTTTATTTGTTGAATTGAATTATGATACTTAACCGTTGAATCTATCTTCTTTTTGAAAGAATAACTATTTTTCTTTTGAAGAGGCCAATATTTATTTATTAGCTGTGGATTTTATTACATCCTATTTGAATGCTGTTTCTGCGACATACTTTTTCCATGAAGATTTTTGAATCGGATACTCTTTACTAATTACGATTTATTCAATTTATGGCTTTAATTTTGATTTTTCCATTTTTATATCTTTTTTTTCTTCAATTTGTTGTTATATTTTAGAATTGAATTTTTATGAAGAATGGATAATTTCTTTACTTATACCCCCTTTAGACTGTGCTTGCTATTTTGTTGAAAAATTCTATTTATTCTTGGAAGATTAAAAGTGAGGATTGATATTATTTTTATGCTGTAATTATTTGTAGTTTAGTGAGGGCTCATGCTAATCCTTTTCGTCATCACTACTAAAAATCAAAGGAGATCTATCGTTGTATTGAAACATATTGGGAAAATTTTTAGAAAATTCAGCGGTACTAAATTTAAATTATCGAATCTCAGACATGGGAGAAATAGTCGAAGCTCCTTTCGAGGAAGCTGAATTATTTTGCACCATGCTTAATATCATAGGAAATGGCTTTGGAGACAAGGAAGCTTTGAGATTATTATCAGGCATACATGCATTTGTTACTTTCATATTATATTATCGTAATTATAAGTGAAAAGATTATTTTTTGCTGTCATAGGCGAATCAAACCATAGAAACTATCACCCTTCAAATAGAATTTATTTTAACACGAATTGGAGATTATTGTTTAATAAAGCAATATAATTATGCTTGGAAAACTATTTAACTCCGCAGACGAGTATGCTAACGCAAATACAATGTAAAATAAACCTTCTCAACTAAGCTCATTGCGCATGCGTACTGTCTTTAAATAGCAAAAAATGCAGTTTCAGAGGAGACTGTTTGGATAGCATTATAATTATTCCAAGGTTGGACTCAACAAAGAAAAGAAGTTTTTGATACAATAATAAAAAAACACAGAAATAGAAAGGGCTAATAGAATTTTACTATAGAAAATACAGAGGATATCGAAAAGATCTGTACCCATTGAAATGAAAAAGAGAGCCCTGACACAGGAAACAGATAATGAAGGAGATAATAGAGATAGCTTATACAAGTTGAAAGATATCAAAAGAGCCGATTATGATAGTATGTTATCACAACAGCAAATCAATAAATTGGATATAAGTGACTTCAAAACAGCCAGAGTATAAAGAAAAATACTCTACAGAGGGGCTAAATAGTTTGAAGGTAGAATTTACTCAATAAAAATATTCATTGAAAAGGACAAATATAATCTTTAGGCGGAATCAGAGAAATATAAGCAAAATATCAAAATTGATCTTGAAGCCTATCAAAAATTGTTTAAAGATCATTTATAAGGAGATCATGCTCGAATTTTGGGACTATTAAGGCACAAGGGAAATATTCTTGAGTTGGTAGGAGTTAAAAAGCAAAAGATTACAATATAAGAGAGATAATAATTAATACTGCCGCAGATAGGATTACATAACTTAGAGTCAAATTAAAAAAACTAAGAAGATATAAAAATATGATTTTTGACAATAATATTTAATATTAATAGGGACAAATTTACTATTTATCAAACTAAATAAATATTTGAGTGTTGTTCACTAAATATGATCATACTTATTATATACAAAAGTTAATATTTGCATGGAAATAAAAACAAATAAGTAAGAAGAAATCAAGAACTATGAACTCACAAAGGAATAATAAAACGAAATGGCCAAATTTTTTTTAGAAATGGGTCAGCATAAAATGTACAAGTAAGCTGAGAAAGCTAGTCAATTTATTTTCAAGCAAATGAAATAAATTTCAGAGCAGTAAGTTGGAAGCAAACCATAAAAAAATTTAACCATTCAGGTCGGCTGTTACGAATACTTGAAAGATAGTCCAGAATGTAACTAAGTGTTTATTCTTGGATGTTTAATTTTTGGAATTGTAAAAACGAGAACTCTGAAACTATCTTTTGATGTAAATATAGGGAACAATATTAAAACTAAAAGGAATGAAAATTGCATCACAATGTATGTTAAAAATAGAAAGAAAATAGACTTAGGGAAAAGATTCAGCGAATATATTCATAAAAAGCTGCAAATATAGAAATCCTAACTGAAAAATAAATTTAATTATTTCGGAGAATTCTTCATAAAATGTCATAGCCTACCAATTCAAGCCAATTCTCTCATCTAGCCCTCCATCCGAAATTTACGGGAAGGAGTTTATCATTTTATTGAATAAATTTATTCAAATGTGACTCAAATATGGCAAGGATAGAATATCTATATTCCCAGAAACACTTTTTGCTCGTTCTAATTAAAAGATTAGTTGGGCGTATTTCAATATTAAAATACAAATAATATTATCAAATATATGGGATCTTTTTATACTTTAGATTTGATATTCAAAATTCAGAATTTGGACGTCTTAACAATTTTAGCATCAGAAAGGAAGCACCCCCAAAAGGCAATTTATTAAAATAATTAAGAAAATTATGGGAGATACCATGGATTTTATTGCCCGTTTAATGGGACTCCTCAAGAATACATTAAAATATTAAAGATTTACACCTCAAATATTCGAAACTTATTATCTATATAGGATATTATTAAATGGATGCCCAACTTATAATTTCTGTATATTCAAAAAGAAGGGACAGAAATAGTTTATGAATCAATAGATAATATACTCTAAAATTTAATGATTAAAAACGGCATGTTAAAAGCATTTGTTTTTAAAAATATTATAGTTAGTAAAGCAAGCAGTGAAATTCTAAATAGATTACTTTATGAGTGTCCTTTTTTAGTTAACTTAGAACTCAATCTAAATTTTAGATTTCAAATTGAATAAACATATACTTCATCTAATCACGAGGAAAAAACAATCAAATAGTAGGAAAAGGCTTGCCAAATAATTTTAAAGGTCATGCGATTGAGGGCAATAACTTTTGATAACAACCGCGATATGATTAAATTGATAGAACATGAGAGCTTCGATTTTAATACTGCTTTATAGGCTGTTTACTGTATATAGCCTATGTGTTTTTGATATAGATAACCTTGAAACAAATTATCTTAAAATAAATAAATAACAAAAAATATAATTAAAAAATATATTCTAATGGAAAGTTTATTATAATCATGCCAGTATGACATAATATGTACTGGAGTGCATTGTTTTCACAATTCGGTATTAGTCTTTAACATTAGAAAGCAAATATATAGTAATGTTGTATCATCAGATGATACAATATATAATTATTAAAATTATAAGAAAAAATAAATACAAAATATTTCATTGATTCGAAAGACGGTTTATAATTTCTGCTTTTTTGCGGTCCATTTCAGCGAAGTATTTTTTAATATCTATTGCTTCAGTTAATATATCTTTCACAAAAGCATTATCTTCAGTTTCCTTAAGTTATCCTGAAAATTTTTTATAATTCAATTCTTTATTATTTTCTCCTCGTTCGTGCACTATTTCTTCCATCTGATAAAACATGTTTTTAAAGTTAATAAATTCATTACTGAGAGTTTGTTTGAGTTTTATATGCTCTTTCTTCAAATTATACATACTGGATATAGTTTTTATCAAATTTGCATCATTTTTTTATCTCATATTCTTTGAAGCCTTCAAACTATCAGGCGAACCTATATTTTTAGAAACATTATTCTTGTCTAATATTTCTTATTTTCCCAAAATATTACGCATGGAAGTAAACATGTCCTCATTCATTGTTTGATTCCCAAGATTCTTTTTTTAAGAGTTTATTCGAGAATTGGAGCTCATGTTTCGAGGGAAATCTTTCTTTTTTTGCAGATAATCATAGCAAAAACTTCGATCTCGACTCGGTGTTAGTAGAGCAGATTAATTTTGTATTTTAAGACGAAAAGGTTGAAAAGGCAATTCCTATCGAGAGCGACTGGACCTCATAGATTTATTATCTCCACTATGTACACTGCCAACTGCTTTCCACATCGATCTTTCTATAAAATATTAAAATTTAATCTGAATGCTTAAATTAAGATCAAACATCTTGCTATATTTATCTGAATAAATGATCTTACAAAGGCTTTTTCTGATACAGTTTTTGCTTGAGTCTCTAAGACTAAATTTAAACTTGAGGATCTATCTCAATGAATACTGATCTTTATATCGCTGTAGATATTTCTTATTAATCTTTATAAGAGTTTCTACTTTTGATAATATATTTGCTGACATGTTTCCGCATAGCTATACCTACAATCCGGGTGTTGGTACATTTTGTTTTATCTAGTGCTGGACCCAATCACGATGACACCAATGATTACCCACGGAGGAAATATTACTGTCAATCCCCTTGGAGTTCCAAGTAATTCATAGTTAGATATAGTGCGACCTGAACAAAAAGTGTGGCAAAAAATGTTTGTCAAAAATATACCGTAGGAATGTTCGAATGATGTCATGATCAAGGTCCTTAATGAGTTTGGAGCTATTAAAAATTTCAAGAGAGCAGCCGATAATCGTGGGAGATTACTGCCATTCTGTCACTTTGAACTTGAAACTGGAGAGTAGATCATGAGAATTCAACGACTGTTCAACGGCATCAAGATTTTAGACAGCAATCTATAAATCAAGATTAGTCCAGAAACAGACAACTTCGTTAAAGAGTGGACAACGATGCAAAAAGACGAGTGGCGCAAAAAGCTATTAGGTACTTAATCGATAACTTAGCTCCTGGCATGAATGAAGCTAAATAATACGAGTCTATTTAGCAATTTCACATTCGTGATGATGCTAAATACAGGAAGAAGATAGAAGAAACTTTGAAACAAATCAACGTACATGTTTTCGTATGCAGATGGAGGTGAAAAAAGTGGCAATTGAGAAAATGAGAGAATAAGAAAGGAAAGAGCATCCTAAAGAAAAAGAACGAGAGAAGACAAAGAAAAAATGTCAATAGTAGCTGGAGCGTAATTTCCAGCAAAAAGAAGAGCATTGGCTCAAGCGCTAACGCGAAAAAGTACGAATAGGATAATAGTTAAGTAAAGAGAACTTAGAAAGGAAAAGGAGAGGGAACGCGAGCGCGACAAGGCCAAAATACGCAGACTGGAAAAAGAAATGAATCTTGATTAAGAAGAAATCGAGAGAAAGATTTCCAAATATCTGACCGAAGAACGCAAACGATAAATAGAAAAAGAAGAAGAATAGGATTTAGAAGTTATGCTCTAAGAGAATCCCCCACTCCCTGAGGAGCAAATAGCTGCTGACGAGGCAGCTAAACAAAAACGTGTGAAAGCTATCATTGAGGAAGAAATAAAGTTAGGAACTGAAATAGTAGAGGAAGTAATCGTAGAGGCTCCCAAATACGTGCATGAAGAATAGGTTCAAAAATCAAAATAGCTGCAAAAGAATGCGCTATTTGATGGTTATGAACAAATTCAAGAGTAAAAAGAAGACAAACCTGTTTTGTAGCTTAATATTCCAAAAATTCAGAATGAGGAAGTGGACAAATAAGAGGAGGAACGTCGTGCAAAACGAATCAAAGAGTTGTAGGAGCAAATTCCTCGAAACAAGCAATAGTTGTGGGAATTTGCCATTAACTGGGATAAGCTCTCCAAAAGTGTGGTCTTATAGCGATACATCAGGCCATGGCTTTAATAAATGAGTAACGAATATATGGGTGGAGTTGAGGAAAAATTCATAGCACTAGTGTAAAAAAAATTGCTCAGTCGTTCGCATCCTGATAAAATCATTAAGATATTAAAGCAGTTGCTGGACGATGATTCATAGGAGTTTGTTATCCGGCTATGGAAAAAATTGGTGCTCGAGTACTTGAAATTGGAGGATGGGTTAGTTTGATTGAAACATTAGATGATACAAGATTGTATTAGCTTTATCACATATTTGTTTGCCATTACTGGCGAGTTAATTTTATTTAATCGAGGAGAAGATAAATATGATATAATAGTAAATTATTTACAATGACTGAAGAAATATAACCCCACATCTTGAAAAAGTATGAGATCGTGGAAAAATTGGGAAAGGGAGCTTATGGCATTGTCTGGAAGGCTGTTGACCGTAAATTGAAGCAAGTTGTGGCTTTAAAAAAAGTAATTTACTACTAATCATACAGGTTTTCGATGCCTTTCATAACGCTACTGACGCTCAGCGTACTTTCCGAGAAGTCATGTTTTTGCAGTAACTAAATGGTAATAGCTATCTTAGTTAGGGCATGAAAATATTATCCGTTTATTGAACATCATAAAGGCAGAAAATAACAAGGATCTCTATCTCGTTTTTGATTTTATGGAAACAGGTACTTTATTATTAATTGCAGATTTACACGTCGTCATAAGAGCAGGAATTCTTTAATAAATTCATAAAAAATTTATTGTTTATCAGTTACTCAAAGCATTGAAGTACATGCACTCGGGAGAATTAATTCATAGGGATCTTAAACCTAGTAATTTACTTCTCAATTCGGAGTGTCACTCAAAAGTAGCAGATTTTGGTCTAGCTCGCTCAATCAATTGCCCTAAATAAATAGGAGAACAGGTGCTCACATAATATGTTGCAACAAGATGGTACAGGGCGCCTGAAATTTTGTTAGGATCAACTAAATATTCAAAGGCAGTTGATATGTGGTCAGTTGGATGCATTTTAGGAGAACTTATCACTGGAAAATCAGTATTTCCAGGAAATTCTACTCTTAATCAAATTGAAAAAATTTTAGAACTTGTTGGACGGCCTAGTCAAAAAGACATTGAAGCAATTGATTCTCCTTTGGCCACAAATATTATTTCCAGCACAACTATCCCAAAAAAGAAAACGTTTTCGACAATGTTTCCGACTGCCTCATAAGATGCTTTAGATTTACTTAAACATCTGCTTGTTTTTAATCCAAGTCAAAGGTACACTGCTGCTGAATCTCTTCATCATCGATATGTAAAAGATTTCCACGATGAAGCTGAATAAATTGTTTGTAAGGAGCCTATTAGTAAATATAAGTCAATTTAGATATTTCAATGGACGACAATAAGAAATTTTCAATTAGATAATACAGAGAAGCACTTTATGGTGATATTGTAAAACGCAAAAAAGAGCAGAGAAAAAAATGGCAAGCAAAATACCTTCAAAAATTGGGAGTTACTGAAACCATGTAGTTTGAACCTTCACCAGAAAAAATGGAAAAATAAGATAAGGAGGCTTATAAAAACATAATGAAAAAGACTGATGAAAAATATCATCGTCCAGTCACATCCTCAGCTGAAAAGAAGAAGGATGACAGCAAAAAGAAAGGGATGGATTACGCGCAGTATAAAGAGAAGTATGGAGTTGGTAATAAAAGACCTCAAACAGGTATTGGTAAAAATTGAGTATTGTTTTATTATACCATGTTAACTTGCAACATTTTTTAAATATTTTAGATCAAAAATTAAGCAACATTTTACTTTCTCAAGAGTAAAGATTAGTTTGGATTTTTTCGAAATAATGAGCTAGAGTCTCACGAATATTTTTTATTCTGAATTAATATAAATGGTTGATCATATACTACCAGCATTATTATGATTTAGGCTAGATAGAATATAATTTGAATTACATTTAAGATGACTGAAAAAATATATTGGTAAATGCAAGGCGTGGACAGACTTTGTGGAGTTCATTGCATTAATACTTTACTTCAAGGTACTGCAAACATAATATAGGACCTTTCTTCAATGAAGTTAGTTTGGCTCAAATTGCTTTGGATCTTGATAAAAAATAACACTCACTGATGATAGAAAATGGTATGACAAAATAATACCTAAAGTATATGCAAGAAGAGAGCGGAAATGTTGCTAATGATGGATATTATTCCTATCAAGTTTTATAGGGTATGCAGTAAGTTATCTAGAGGCACTTCGTGGTATTCATCTCGCCATGATTAGCATAGATGTCATCGAATCCGAAGAATTGAACAACAAAATGGGTCTAGTTTGCAATTCATCAGATCATTGGTTTACGCTCAGAAAAGTTGATAAAGTATGGTACAATTTGAATAGTACCAATAAGCGAATGCCCGAAATTATTTCAGACTTTTATCTTTCTGCTTTTTTGATTGCAGTTAAAAGCTCAGGCTATCAGATATTTTCAGTCGAAGGCATTTATCCAGAATCTTCTGAAGATAAATTTGAGTTTTACAATAAAAATCAATTCTGGATTGAAAAGAAGAGGATTCAAAAATATCATGAAAAATGTATAAAAAGGAAGGGGTTTAAGCCTAATATCAGCGGGGCAGGTGCAGATACAGAAATGGAGAAGGCAATAGCTCTTTCTTTGGGTAAAAAATATAAAAAATATGAAAGTAGCGGATAAGATTCAGATTGGGATGATGATAATAATAATAAAAAAAAAGTGATTAAATAGTTTAGTGGTCAAGGAGCATATATTGGAGAGGAAGTTTTTGTAAATTATGATAAATTCCATTTTCCTTAAGAAGAAGTGGAAATGTTGACCTTCATGAAACAATCTTTAGAAGAACAATATCTTCATGAGCCAAAGTAGGGAAAGCTAGTAACAATTCGACACTCTAATGGTAAAAAATAGCAAAGATTATTCTAAAATGAAGCATTGATTTAAACTATTTATGACTATGTTTGGATCCATCATGATCCCAGACAGCGATTTTATCTAACCAATAACAGCAATAAGGAAAAGTTAGTTGATGTGACTATTCCCCTTTTTGCCCTTGAGGACTAAGATGGAGATATCTCAATAATTGTGAATGATCAATGACAAATCTGCTATTTATATAATCACTATTGCAAAATAATGGCAGTGCCATCAACTAATATTTATCCTTATAAACTTGTGCAAACTGTTTTTATTTAATACTTCTTTCGTCCCAAATCCTTTATTACTTAAATCGATCCAATAACTTATTGATCAATCTTTACATCTTTGTTGTAAACAATCGATTGACTTAAATAGATACTCAGGGGAAAGTTATTACCAATGATTCGTGAAAAAATACAGCAAACGAATAATCTGTTTACTGTTTTTGAAGTTAGTTTATTTTTATTTGCTTCAGTATTAGTTTCCTGCTCATTTTTTAGAAGAAGATTAAAGGCCTGACATTGTTCAACAGTATATGATATTTTTTCAGTATTTTTTCTTCCAACATGAAAAAACTTTATCAATTTAGTCATACTCAATGATTTAAGAGAAGCCGTATGCATTGAGATTTAGGTAAATATTAATTTGAGAGAAAATAATGAAAGGATATTAATCATTCCAAGAGAAGTAAGGGTATCTTGAGAAGCTAATCATAAGCATTTAATTCTCGTAACTATTTTCCAGCAACCGTTCTAAAAAGTGAAGCATATTCCTTTCCTCTTCGAAGGCGAAATTGATCAATTTCATAATTTATGTTAATCGCCATTATGCGAATCATTTTTTACAGACTGATAAGTTAATAATTGAGGATCTAAATTTTCATTTCAATCTCATTCAATTGCAATTCCTTGGATCCAGTTTTAAAAATAGAGCGAAAAGAAAATTCACCCTTTATTAATCTATTTTTTTATTTAATTGAAGATTGAATTTATTATTGGAGGTTTATTTTATAAGTTTCCGCATCTTTTCTACTTTGTATTGCTTAAATAAATGCTTTTGTTTCACGTATTTCAAACATAATAAGTTAAAAAAATAGTTGAAGAGGATTAATTGATGTTATTGCTTTAAACTCCGTCAATTTCTCATTAAACTATTGGGTTCTGTTTAGAATTAATTTTTCTCTTTTTTTATCAAGATGGCTTAATAAAAACTTTTATTCATAATCTGGGAAAACAGTACCCATGCATACATCTAAATTAACTTATTGATATACTGAATTGAGAGTTAAATTAATCTCGAGATTTAGTGGCCTTGAATATTTGTTCACAAATATCTTGAAGGGTCTTCTCACTTTTTTTAAGAGCTACTAGATGAGTCTAGTTAGTCATTATCATCGTAGTAAATTCAAGTTATGAAGCCGAATTAATAAGAGTCATAAAACTAGTTTCAAAAGAATTGAGTAGAAAGGAATACTATTTCAATAAGCAGCCTTCGATTGCCTTGATAATATAAAAATTACCAATTAATAATTGGATCCACCTCGAATGAAGATTTGGAAAAGATCGCAATAAAATAGATAAGGTCTTGCAGCTATGCCTTCACAAAAATATTTTAGAAATTTCATTCTTGAGTAAGCATATTTTTCTTCATTGTTATCGCTTTCAAATATCTTCAACAAATAGAGAGGATTACTTTATGCCCTTTTTCCAGATATAGGAGGTATATAAATGCCGAGCCATCTTTATCCTAGTCTTTTCCTGAGCATATCAAAATCACTATATCTCCTGCGGATGTTAAATGGCCCATTCATATCCGAGCCGACTATGCTATAAGTATAAAATGAAAAGGATTCATTTTCATTTAAGGCGGGACTCTCGACAGTGATAATAATTTCTCCAGAGTATGTTGGAGTTGAGCTTATTTATTCACGAATTATTACCTATTTGTCCATAATATCTATTAATTATTCAATTAAACATCAACATCAATTCAACTGAACTGCTCTCCCGGTAAAAAATTATCTTTTGTTGCTTTCTTTGATAAAATTAATGCTTTCCTTTTCGTTTGGTTCGTTGAGATTTATGGCAAAATAATTTTTCAAAAATGTTGGGGTGGGTAGGAAATCTCCATGTTAACGAATGAAAGTAGGACCCTTGAGCGTGCCATAAATTAAGCCTATGATTAAGCCGATCATATAATTTTTATATGAGCTGCCTAAACAAATCATGATTGTGGAGTATATTATAGGAAAATATACACTATGAAGATCTAATTTCCATAGAGTAATGAAATCAGTTGGATGCCGTGTAGCCCAAGTCATGAACATTATCATAATGAAGGAGTTACCATAGAAATAGAGACTGGAGATTAGAGTTGAAAATATCATCAAAGCAATGGTAGAAAATAAGAAAAACCATGTTAAATTTGCATACTACTCTTGATAGACTTTAGTGGATATTTTAGTTGTTGCAATGTAGGCAAATATTAATTGAAATGGCAGGAGCCAGCTTATTCTACTAAGATATAAAATAGCAGTGAAAGGTCTCCATAATGCTAACTAAAAGAAAGTGCCTGTAAGTGTGTAGGTTATGCTGTACGGATCAACTAATTGAAAGAATACTAATAACGAAAGAGTAAAGCTGCAGGTGAGATATAACTTGGTAAAACTAGAAATGCTTGCTTTAATTTGCATAATCGAATAATATTTATGAGAATGCTGATCAACTATCAATCATTTGGTCCAGGAGATTCAAGGCGTTCAATAGCTCATCTCGTGCGTGCTTGAATCGGTCGAAGCTCAGTTCAGATATGGCGTTTTATAAATTTCTATTCGCCTATATTTGCATTTGAATCTTGTCGAAAGAGATGAGCTTTGATGGCTTGGGCAGAGGCTTGAAGTGAGATTTTTTAATTGATTCCTCTATTTTTTATATCTTCACTTCCTCCTTGAAGACAGGTGGGGGAAGTTGAACAGCAGGCTTTATTGATTGCTTTACTACATTTGGATTAATTCTTGATATTTTGGTTGTCAATGGATATCTATTATATTATTTTTAAGATTTTGATGAATAGAACTAATGAAATCATTCTTTTCATTATAATTAAGATACTTTTTTTGAAGAACCATAGGTAAACAATTTTTTTTCATTTGTTTTAAAGTTTTATGACTCTAATTTTTGAATAAATTTCAATTTTTGTAAAATTATTTGATTGATCCTCTGATATTAATAAGACCAAAGCTTAACGAAGCTTTTGAGTCTATTAATTTTCTTCTTATTTACCCACTTTTTTCTCGTTTTCTAAATTAGAATTGCATTATTTAGCCTTAACAAATGCATTTCTCACTTATTTCCTCAATTCCCTAATTTGATTCCTTAATTTAGCAGTCACTAATTATCTAATGTTAGCTTGATCCTAAGTTCTAACACCATATTCAGAGAATTCTTTAGTTGTAAGTGCAGTTTTAGTTAATAATTGTTTCGACTACATTCGAGGATATTTAAATTTTACAAATCAAATCAATTAATATTGAGATACTTGAATCATATTTTAGAACTTAGGGTCGAACCTTATTTTTTTTTTATTATTCTCACGTAGTTCTTTCTCTTTAGATCGTGAGTTTGTAAATCATTTGTTTGAATAAGTTTAAACTTTTTCAAAATCAGTTCATCTAATCGAAATAATTATTCCGCCCAAGCGTTGTAACAAACTCGAGAGAATTGAGCTTCTTCTTTGAGTCCCATTTTTTACCATTCTAATGAATCATAATGGAATGCTAGTATATCGATCATAACCTCTTTCTTGTACTCAGTCAATTAATCCATTTCTTTTCTGAGCTTATTATTTTATACTTGCCTTATATTTGCAAGATATTAAATGTTAAAATCATCTTCGGAACATCTTTCAATTGTTTTACTGTTCTCGACTAATAGTAATTTCTATTCCATTCAAGGATATTTAAATATTACAAAATCAATTTTCATTGACATTATAAATGAATACAGCCTGCTCACCATCGTAATTTCTTAAATTTACAATTATTTTAAAAACATAATACAAGGTATTTTGGCTTCTTATTTTTTATTGCAATTTTTTCCTATGATATTCAAAGAGAGTGAAATAATCAAGCAATTAAATTAGAAAGTATAGCTAATCAATAAGAATTTTTAGTAAATTAAAATTATATAATCTCTTAAAGTTAAAAATAGTCCTACTTCTCCTTCGTTAAATTTTGATTATGTCCAATTTTTTGGACAACTTATCATTTTATATTTTATTTCTCACAGTTTGCTAATTAAAACCTGAAGATAAATTTTAATAAGGATGTTGATCAACTATCAATCATTTGGTCCAGGAGATTCAAGGCGTTCAATAGCTCATCTCGTGCGTGCTTGAATCGGTCGAAGCTCAGTTCAGATATGGCGTTTTATAAATTTCTGTTCGCCTATATTTGCATTTGAATCTTGTCGAAAGAGATGAGCTTTGATGGCTTGGGCAGCGGCTTGAAGTGAGATTTTTTAATTGATTCCTCTATTTTTTATATCTTCACTTCCTCCTTGAAGACAGGTGGGGGAAGTTGAACAGCAGGCTTTATTGATTGCTTTACTACATTTGGATTGGCATTTTCTAAAGCTGGATTTTTTTTTAATTCTTTCATTATATCAATGAATTTTTTCTTGGAATAAACTCTTCGTTTATTTTGACCATCATCAAGTTTACCAAAGCGATTGACTACTTCATATAGCCTATAGATTGTAAGATAGTCCTAAATTGTATTATGTTTACCTCTGCAATTTGTTTGGTAAATCTTCCCTCTTGGTGAAAATGATCAGTTTTGGCAAACATCAGTTCGGTGTATTCCAAAATTGCTTTCATATTAACTTCATCTGATGGATCGAGACTACATTATTTACTAGTTTTGCTCATATTGTTGTAGGTTTATTTGATTTCGGCCTATAACTCAGATTTTTCCCCAGCATCCTTCGTCTCATCATAAATGGGTTTGATTTGGCTGATGTAGTATTTATAGAAATAGTATGCAAACATGGGGTTTGACGTCGCGAAATCGTCACCAGTTGCCTTAAAAGGTCGATGCTTACTAATGATCTCCATATCGGATTTAATAATTAAAGTTTATATATATCTTGACAATTAAGCAATAATTCAATTAGCTAACTTGGATAATTTATTTCTCAGCATTTACAAAATTGTTTTCCATAAAATAAAATCAAACCACAAGAAAATAGTGATAAAAATAATTATTATTTCAGTGAAGACGAATAGAAAGACATAAGACATAAGACATAATATCAATAAAAAATACCTTGGGCCCAGTACTGAAACCTGTCATACCACTTTGCTGCCCAGTTGTCCAAACTCAAATTAATCAAATTCTGGCAGTGCGCATTTAACAATGAATCATTGATAATTCCTGGAGGATTAATGCGCTTTTCCAAAGCCTAGATAGTAGCTTAACCCTTGGCGAAGCAAGGCATTGTCATCCCACTGGAGCTATACATCATCTTGACAAGCATTAATATTTTGTTCTGATGCTTTCTTATAGCCTTGAATCCACTAAATAAAAGATTATTTACAGGAAAAAGCATTATCGAAATTTTTTGAAATAATAAGAGTCGAGACCATCCAATACATCAGTATATTCAGATAAAAATTTAAAAGGACAGTTTTTTTCCAGTTCCAGTCCACTCCCAGGCATATTGGATAAAAAATATCCAAAATCTATATGAAATATTTTGCCATTTCGATGGAGCAATATATTGCCATTATGTCGATCTTTAACTTGGATAATATACATGACTAAACAATAAGCAGCTAAACTTTTCACAAAATTTTATTTTGCAGTAACCATATCATCGGAGTAGTATATTTAGAAAAAATCTCGCAAAGTCAGGACACTGGGAAATTATGTTTTTAGAGTTTTTTTGAGAGTATCAAAGGTAACAGAGTCTCTAACCATTTAGATAATTCCTCGGTCAGCACCCATGCTGAGAACTTCATAGGTGGTTAAAATGAGCGGAGTATTTTCCAATCTGAAGATATAATCAAACTGATGTATGAGTTGCATAGCAAATTGCTCTTGTTTAAGATCATCATTCGTTTTGATAATAATATAAAGAATGTCCCAAGATTTAAAGTTTCCAAAGATTGAATTTTTGGATATCTTTTTTTTAAGTTACTTCAACGACATTCCAAACATGTTTGCAAAAGATTGATCATAAAACTTTTTTGTGTTTGAGTTATACAACTTCATTTCTCCGAAATTCTTTTATGTATTATCAGATTTTTTCATATCTTTTGTGTTCTCAGTATTAAAATCACTGCTTTTATCATGAATGTGTGGATTTTATACAGAGTCAACAGATGGGACAAAAGAAGGTCTATCAAGTAGACTTTCCCTTAAAAGAAAATTATTTTATTGAATTTGCTTCAATTTTTCCTCTTACATTATATTTTTAGGTGAGGCTGAAAATCTTTTAATGTTGTTGGTTTGTCTTTGAGCTTTAAATTCGGCTGTTTTTTAAAAGTTTCGATTAAAATAATCCAACCTATTGGAGAAAGAAGTCATTTTTAGAGTAATTGGAATCTCAACATTTGTCCAAAAAGTATCTTCGGCTTTTTCATCGAGCACTTCTGCTGGACAAAACATTTCAATACAAATGCAGAGAGGTGCTCGATCCTTTGTAGAAAAGACTTTAACTTCAGAAGTTACTATCTTTAGGACGTTACAAAGGCGGTAGGAATCTGAATGAGCATATTTATACTTTTAGAGAAGGGAACATAAACAGTGGCTGGAAGATTTTCGTTGATCATTTTAATGTATTAAATTGCTTTTTATGTTTTATCTTTGCCGTTTTTTAGATCTTAGCAGATATAAAATAAATCATCGAAAAAATTGATAGTTGACTCGAAACTGGAAGCTAATCCTTTTTAGCCTTAGAAGATAGAATAATATTATTTTGGCACTATGTCCTATGGTTTTACTTTTGTATATTTGCCATATTATAATTTGGTTGTTTCATAATCGATGATGACTCTTCTCACAAATTCATCCTCACACTTCGGGCAGTGATCATTTTCAGTATATAAGTCCATGCAGGTCAGATTTACATTTTTGAAATGTTACCGCAGATCATGTACCAATTTATTATTATAGTCAACAACAGGCCGCAGAATTTGTATTGACGCCTTTGTAATATTCTTTTAGATCCCTTTCATGTAAAAATAGTATAGATGAGCGAAATAGAAGTTTAGCTTTGCCATTTTTTAAATGGCTTCGCGGAGGTAATTGTTATCCAAATTTCTGTGGAAGACCAAGTAATTACAAATTTGAGGAATCTAAAATTTTTAGATTTTTTACATAAAACTAGAGGTCAGTTCGATAATTAAGCACTCCTACGCTTGGATTTAATTTACAGCGCTCAATATATTTATTAGGTATGCTGTCATCATTGCAGATGTAAATTAGTATCATCAACTTGATTGGGTCGTATAAGATCTTTTCCTAAATTATTTGATTAATTACATTGTCTTCAACGAGATAGGCCTCCATCATACGTTGAATAGTCTCCTTCCTGATATCCGAAGTCATGACTGTCTTTTTTCGGCAGCAAGAAAAACATTTGCAGCAAAGAAATTTCTGTAAACACGAGTATTATTGATTACTGTAAACAGAAATTCCATCATATTTTGTAGCGAGGTTCATGTTATATCTTCAGAATAAATAGATTTACTATTATATCAACCAAATAAGTTCAATCAATAAGCAGCAGTAATATCCATCTATCAGGAAAATGATTTGTCAGTTTCAAATTTTAAAGTTATTACTTTCATTGTTTTCATAGATATTCAATAAGCATAAAATTTGTTATTATACTACAAAAAATCACTATCTATCTTTCAATCAATTAAGTTTCATATCTTCTTTATTTCTGCGGAATATAAAACAATTATTTATTTTATCAATAATTTTTGCTTATCTTTTCTGCCACCATACACACTTCATATTATTTCATGATGAAAATATGGTATGATTGAGTGAATAATTACTGATACTTATATTCTTGATTATTTTGCATTGTATGAAAATCATAAATAAAATATCTATCACTAAACTTTCATCATTATGCTTCAACATTCATTTGCTCTTAATTCACAAGATTTTTCATTTTATTTAGTAATTCCTCGGCAGTATCACTTTATTGAAATAAATGCATGTGAAAAGTTCGATGATTTATTACGCGAATGTCATCTACATGCTATAGACGTAGAAGATATTGCTATAGTTTACGCAGTTACTGATCCTGAATTCCCATGAAAGAGGTGATAGGCACTCCATTGTCCACTTGAAACCAGAAAGCATAAAGAGAGTTATCAACTATCACAACCTGACTAAGGTCACGATTTAGTATCCTTAAATCTTTGATGTAGGGAAAGCCTTATCCGCGTAAGTAGCAATGCTATCGATATAAGCGATGTTGTACATATTTCTCCTCAGGGTCAAGAGTTTATAAAATACAATCTGCATAGCCTTGAACTGCTGAAGTGAATACAACTATATAATATTTTTAAGCCAATTTACGCAAAAACTCTCGAGCATAATTTCGTACACTGAAATATCGAAATATTTTTTAAAACTAAAAACTGCATGGAAACAGTTCTTTGTTTGGAGTCTCACCCAATCCTTGTGAATGAACCAGAGTTTCGTCTAAGTCTAGAACTAATATTTTGCGGTTAGTATATTAAAAATTACGGCGCAGTTTAATTTTTTTTACTTCGTTTTCAGGAGGCAAGGTGAGGATACGGCAGTTGCGTGTGCTTTTTAATGTATCTCCTATAAACAAAGATTTTAATGTATTACAGGAAATTTTCATTTTTCGTTGTTTGAAGTCATAATTTAGGAGTTCAGAAGTAAAATAGAGTCGATTTTCAATTAGTTATCGGTAAAAATCAATTTACCTGTGGCTCTGACAATTGTATTAGTGTTTAGTGATAGGATTGCGACTGGGCAAATTGCAGAGCAGCAATGCCTCAAAATTGGTCTCTTTAAGAGGAGCTGATTTGAAAATATCCCATTCTTATTCCAAATATTAATGCTTCTTAATTTTTTTGGTTGTCTTTTTATTCTTTATTATATTATTTTTTGATGGTGTCACTATTTTTCGTGGCTTGTCAATTTTTGTTGACTTATACCCTAACTACAGCTCAATTTTTAAATTTGGGTCTGATTTCGCTAAATATCTCGTCACTCTCCGCACATTAGTTTAACTGGCATTCTGGTAATTTTATGTTTGAACCATATGAAAATTATTAGTATCTCTTTAATTTTAGCCATTTGTGTTATTAGTATGATTAGGAGTTAATTGATTTTGGTCGATTTCATATTTGGAATGCGGAGGTTCTTAATTTTATTCAATATTATTTTCCTTTGAATTATGAAGAGTCTTATTTCTCTTGAGTTGATTTATGGCTTGTTTCAGTTTTTATCGAAAAGAATCATGAGTGAAAAGATTTTCATTACTCTTTTATTCCTCTTGAAATCGAATTTATCTTTTACGGCGAATTATCTCATTTAACTGTCTGGAAAGGGGAGAGTACGGGAAGATATTAATTTTACTCTTCCTGGTAACACACTAAGGCACTTCTTCTTGCTCATCACTATCTTCGACGACTCGGCATTAATCATTTGTAAGTTAAAACTGATCAAGCTATTCTCCAAAGTTTAGACCGCCAGCTTATTCAGGCGAATATAGTGGAACCTGCTTGTTATGAGAATATTTTGTCAAAAAATCTGAGTTATTATCATCACTCTTATTCTTTAATGATAACTGACATTTCTCCTTTTTTAAAGCTGAGAGAGGATGAATTGTGAATCCTCCCCTTTGCAAAAAATTGGATTAAACTGAGCTGCGATGCTTACGATAGTTCATGTATAATTTCTGAGTCCTCTTAGCAAATTGATGAGCACCGACTAACTTTGGATATATTTATAAAGCATCTCGATTCTTGAAATAAATTCATAAATTGATAATGGAACTCAAATATATAAGCATGCAGTACAATGAACATAACTTTTAAAATGAGTTCAAGAACATTTATCCTTTATAATAATTTGAATCTTTCAAATATTCTAGATGAATAATCTCCTAATTATGGAAAGCCCAGACGAAAGGAAACTTGCAGATATTAAATAACTGTCAGTTGCAGTGGCTTCTGACTGTGGTCTCAAAAAGGGCAAGAAAATCAAGTTTACTCAATATTTAAAACGAGCAGATGAAGTATTTTATCGTGAATAAAGATTTTGGCATAAATGGCGAAAGATAATAATTAAGAACATACTATAGCTCTTGCTGGATTATATAAAAACATTGGTAAACTTGGAGAACATTAATAGTCAATTGAAAAAGCTATAGAACTTCTAGAAAATATCGAAGGCCAATTAGGTATAGCAATTAGATGGAAGATGCAACTTGCTGCTCTCAAATCCAGTAGTAAAAAGTATCTATTTCCTTATTTAGAAATAATGAATGCTATAATATCGCATTAAATGTTTTTAGACTATGTTGCCAATCTTTAAATTAGTTTATGCCGATGAAGGAGGAAGAAAATCCCAAAAATATATTTATAAACAAAATTCTCGATATAGCCAATCAAACTACCAAAGATTAAATCGTGTGGCTGTATAATGATCGTAGTATTGCTTAATAAATGCTCTTTAGGCTACGCCGGGAAGTGAATCCAATTCTAAAACTGCCTTTTTATTAGTCTGTGGATTTTCACATTGCAGATTATATGAGCCTAACATAGTGCTAATCTGACTGGTTGTCCAAAAATCCATTCGATGTAAAATAAGCAGTATTTTTCTTTTAATCAAGACAATCTACCTTTCAATAAGTTGTTTTACGATGGCCACTGAGAAGTATTATATAAAGGATTACTCACAAAAATATAATCATATAAAAGCTTTGAGAATAGCTGTTTGCGCCTTTAACATTGATTGTGGCTATGTTTCTTTTCTTCTTAAGATATTGCATTAACATTTTGGGCAGACACTGCAAGCCATTGAAGAAGAGCGATCCGAAATAGCGGACTCTTATGAGATGAAAAGACTACTTCCCAAAGATCGAAAATAAGTATCATTAAAATATTTTTCATTGCCATAGTGAATTAATGAACAAAGTTCGCAATATCAATTGTAAATAAAAAACTATGCATTCTTATATTGGTCAACATAAAGATAATTTTGTAAAGAGATTGTTATATTTGTGTCAACAATAAATTAGCCACCATGATTTTATTGAGGTCAATTGTTTCGATCATTGTTGAGACATAAAATATTTGCTGATTAATTATCAAGCTTGAAAGAAAATTAACAATAGGCCTAAATTATTTTTATTTGTTTGATTAATATTGAAGAGAATTTAATTCATAAATAGACTTGTAATAAATCAGTTAACAGCTATAAATTAAAACAACGAATTATTTGGTTATTACATGACGGAATCATACCACCAACAAATAATTGAACAAGATAACTCGGATAGCAGCCCATCGCACTCTATTGAGTTCAATGAGTTAAATAATCTTCGGGAAAATCCTTTGCAGCATCCTTCATATGCTCCTATTAATATTCAGGAAGGCTATCTAATACAAGAAGACTCAATAGATACTTCCAAAAGTAGTGAATGCGACGTAATGGCTGCAATTGGATCTCAAACACACAAAATATTGTAGATTGAAGAGCAGCTGTATTACTTTCGAAGTGAATGCTTCAAATTGATGTAAGAGAACAATAAATTAAAAGATAAAGAAGTTGATTTTTAAAGAAAGATACTATAATTAAAGATATCTTTGAAAAGATAAAGGGAAATCAGTGATACAGTGAGTGCCTAACTGTAAAGAAAAAATAAAGAGATCAATGAGCTCAGAAAAGATTTGTTAGCACTATAGTCTTTCTATCCTACACTTCATTTAGAGTAAATACAACTTCAAAAGCAAGCAATCCTTGATCTTACCACTAAAAATGAAAAGATTATGCGAATAAACCAATTTTTACAGTAAGAGCTCAAAACAGCCGAGAGGAAGCTTGTGCAAGTGGAGAATGATATGCAGATGCATATGTGCTCTCAACTTAATTAAAATGTTGCCAGATTTAAATAAAATCAGAATTACATTAATAATGATATGGTAATCAAAATACCTCCTTATGTTTCTCCCCTACAGAAAAATAATTCAAATATTTCTAAACATCATCAAGTAGACAAAAATTTTATATAAATTTAATCTATTGATAGTTATCGGGAGAGGAAATAATTTAAAACATTGCAAAAGGATAGAATTCGCCAATCTAATCAAAGGAACGATAATTGCCAGGAATTAAAATCACATAGGCTTCGCTCTAAACACAATGAAGGAAAAAAATATCGATTTGATTGATTAATATTGAGTGCAAAAAAGATAATATACTTTGATATTATTTAGCGGCTATAAGAATCCAAATAATTTCAAAACCAATCATATCAATAATTAATCCATATATGCATAGCTATCATGGCTGACATTTATCTACCCTTTAAAGGACTAGACTGACTACTGTTTTTTTGTTCAAATTTACTGATATTTTTGAGGATGAATATCCATCAATTATTAATATAGCATCAATAAACATTTTTTTAATTGAATAGAGGAGTTAAATCGAAATAATAATTCCTTTAGATATGATGATAAATTTCAATGATACTATATGAATATAGTCATATTCAGACTATATACTAACGGGTTAATATTAAATAGTGAAAGCCTTTATCATACTAGATCTATTTATGAATATATACAAGTAAGTATATATAGATGTTACTGCAAAAAATAAAACATTCACTCTATGAACAACTCCAGTCCCGCTCAGAAATCTAACGAATAACAATTAATTGCCCAATATAATTATCTTAAGAAAGAACTTTCGAATTGTATTCTGTCACAACAAACTAGTGTCAATCAAGCAACCACATTGACCTCCCAAACGTTTAATATGTTTTCTGATATGGTCAGTTCTTTGACAAATCGAATAGACATTCTGCAGATACAGTATAGCTAAGCTAAATAAAGATTGCAGAACTATGAAGATACAAGTTACCTGAAAAACAAATATCCTTATTATTAATAAATGGATACAAATTAGATACTACAATAGATATATAATGGTGACAATCACGAATATATTCACGATAGTCTGCCAAATGGCATAAACCAAAATCTGGAAGTAAATAAAAACGGATATAATTCATCGATTTACAATGGAAATTCAAAGATAAACATTAAGCACCAGTACCCACCAATGAATCAAACCCAACCGATACACGATTACAAATCAAATCAGTACAAGAATAATGATTAAAAACCCATTATGATGCGCCCTACCAACAGAATAGGAAATTACATCAGCAAATACGCTCCTTTAGCCAATGCAAGCACAGTTGTTCAAAAAAAATAAACAATGGACATTCACAAAATGCGCATCAAAGAATAGTTTACAGTTGTAGCTGAGTTTGTGCATAATTTTTTGATATCACGACTCATGTACGAAGAAGATCATCAAAGGTTTATGGTTCCTAAAAAATTGATACTAACACTATATCAAAATTGGTGCAAATCTAATAACCGAGAGATACTTTTGGAAAAAAGAAGTGTGATACAGATGAGTATTACCAATTAGCTAAAAATAGCATTTCCCGGTATGGATAGTTTTACCAAAAATTATAGAGGGCTTAAATTTATAAACAATGCCAACAATGGAAGCCAACTTAAACATTAAATGATAGAAAGTTCTATAGCTGCTGATAGAGCCAGTCAAGATGAGCTCGAAGATGAATTAGAAAATATTATAAATTGATGACAATTCCTCATCTTATTAATCCTATTCTTATTATTATTTGTTTTGATGGTCTAAAGTCCTTCATATTTTAGTGTTAAATTACTACTATCAGAAAAGGTAAACCTATATTTTATTTATGAATAGCACGCAGGAACTGATAGAAAACGATCATATTAAACTTAAATCCAAACTAAAAATTAATCTACCATATCTGGAGCAGAGTCGATCACTTCCCATAATTCCTCCCCCGCGTTAGTTTAACCTAAGATTGATGAATTAGCATATGCCCAAATACGATCCCACTCAAGATAAGTATCTCAGTACCTTTTTCAAGCGTCAATAAATGCGAGGGCGTATCAGCGGAAGCAGTCATGCTAAAAGAGCTGTCACCCAACCGAACAACGAAAAATCAACTCCTAAACCTCAAAATATAAAACTCTCCAAAATTAATCTTAAAACCTAGACAACTCGTTCTGGAGTACGCCAAATATCAAAGCAATAATTCGGTAACTACCTACAGATGATGAAGGACAAAATTCTATCAAAACATTGAATGATCTTATAATTATTTTTTATGACAGTGATTCACATCCATATCAATTGTAGTTGTTAGGAAAGACTTTCTTGTCAGAGGTCTTGTAAATTCTGTTCAAACTTTGTAGCTTCATTAAAACTTTTTGTGAAAAACGGATATCAAAAAGCATTCCAGGTAATTTTGTGAATTATCGAACTTTTCGATTGACGTGATTTGTCAAAGAGTCAATTTAAATGCCTCTGCTTTCTTCCTCCTTAATTTTTTCCTAGAATGCTCGTTCAATGGTGAGCAAAAGATCCTTCTTGATGAGGTAAAACATTTCAATTGTGTCAGGTATACGTTTTTCCCAAATTATACCTCCCTGAAGCATCTCGTTAATTTCCTTTTGTATTAATGAATCTAGTGTTTTCTTGCTTACAGCATGGGTGATCATAAACTATTTGCCGCTTTTACTGGATCGCACCATCTCTGCATTGAAGGAATATGTGTTTATGTCTGAATTGTGCTCGAAGATGTAGTAGATATAGACTAACACCAATGAGCGAATCGATAAGGGATCACATTCTTTCTCTTGCTATCGCTAAATAAAAGATATGCATGGATTAACATTTTCGCTCAATAACAACTGTTGACGCTATCTGCATCCCATTGCACATTATATGCCTATGCTTAGTTACTTTTCTAATGAAATGCGACTTATACTCGACGCAAATATTTTTACAAAGCTGTAAGAGTTTTTCAGATTGCCTAGAGTTTTATATAAACCCATGCCGATTACCTATACACTATCACCTTGCTTCGGCATTTATAAATCCACATCAGGTCTTTCATAGACTAAGGATACCTATGCAGTCTCACTTCCATCAGAAACTACATGAAAAAGAAAATACTGATGTAGGAAAAATAGCGATCATCTCGTGCAACCCTTAACACCACTCCTATAAAATGCCCGAGAATTTTCTGATGTGAAGAAGGTTGGCTTATTTACTAGATGAGACGAGATTGCAAGCCTTTTGTTTATTATCTGATATTGGCGGTCATTATATTTATAGGAGCTTTATAATAACATCATAACTCTCGAGTGCTTTGATATGATTTTCAAATATGTTTCCTCTCTAATCTAGTAATTATTTGATCTAAAGTTAATTGTTCTCTTGTTTCTCAATTATTTCGGAATTTTCAGCAAGAGTAATATTTTTTTAATAGGTAAGTATACAAGTTTTTTTCAGTTTTGTTGCTATAATTTAAATTAATTAATGTAAAAATGCTCAAACAAGACTATGAGATACACTCCAAGGCTCGAAATGGCCTCTACTTTTGCGTTGCTATAAAATACAGCGATATGGATGTATAGTTCCTTATATTATCGAGTCTCCATCGGTTTAAAACTAGGGTCTATGCAAAGTTGTTTCATGCTGAATAGTCTGTCTGGCTGTTTCTTGATTGATTCTTGATCTGACTCGTGAAGTTTTGGTCAGCCATTTACGTTTGAGTCTTTGTTGTATCAGGGCTAATTATATTTCTGCCTCTTCATGCTCAATTTGCTCTTTGTATCGTCTCTAATTTAAATGGGGAATACTATTTTGTTGTTGTCTATTTGGTTTATTTAGTTAAAGACCTATGGCTGCTGTTTGAAGGAAGCTGTTATTGTGCTATGACGACTTCTGAAACTTCTTGATACTCTTCTTCTCTTTTATTATTTAGCAAAAAGCATGTTTTGTGCTGTTCCAGTTTTGCTATTTTATTATCGAAGTTTATCTCGGCCAAGGAGTCGACGGGTTTGCTGAATTAAGCTCTTTTATGGGCTAAAATGGCTACTTTGTTCATGATGCTTGATCTGGTTGTATATTGTATCTTTAATGACATCCTGCAGATGTGGAGCCTCTCTCTTCTTAAGAGATGGCATTTATAACCTGAAACTTAGCGAATGATGATGCATGCCTTCCAAAGTGGACAAGCAATAATATTAGAATTAAGTGAAAATAAAATCAATCTACCAAATAAACTGATCGTATATTAAATGATCAATGCTTTCCATAGAGAATACTCACGATCATTCTTCAAAAAAATCCATATTTTCATTATTGTTAATGACAGATGTGTGTTTGAGGCTGGCCTCATGATAATGCCTGTTCAAAGCTTATTCGACATGATTGATGAAATTTTCAGAATATATTTTATTGATGTCGCTGATTTATTGCATCAAATTGATGATGTAGGCAAAAGGAAGGCCTTCTGTTTCTATAATCTTTTCATGATCAAGAACAGCTAAATTTTTTAGCTTTTCGTATGTCTCTTTCTACTCTTCACCGAATTTAAAATCGAATTATTTTTTCTTTCTTGGCTCACATTAAATATCAGTTATTGAATATTTTAGATTTGGCTAGCCGATATCAACTCTTTCTTGCTCCTTCACAAGTACTACCAATAACAATGAAGATATTCTCAGTTTATGCAACGGTCCTGTTCTTTAGAAAGATTTAGTTTAAAATTGTTGAATATAGAGGTCATATATATGATCTGAAGGATTTGCTTAAAAAAATAAGTGCCTGTCAATGAGACTCAAAGCCAAAGTTTAAAATCCTTGATAGAATCTTTTGAGATAACTTTCGCAAGTTGCCTTCTGAGGATTTGAGGACAATTCCCAATTAAATACATCTTTACCAAAGTAAGTCTTATGTTACATCATATCCCTAGTATTAAACCATAGTCCATTTTTAATAAATCGAATGTTCATCTCCTGCAGATTTGATCCGTCAACCATGAACCAAACATCACTTTAGTGATCTACCTTATAGACAAATTTAAATAGAGATCCCCTTTTCAAGAGTTTATTGCTAATTTGTTCTTAAATATGGGTTAATAAATTAAAGAAAGATTTGTAATTGATGTTTGGATATCTCATTATGTTTCGCAGAGTAAACGTTAAAGAGGCTTCAAATTTAAGCAGCGGATTTAGAGTGATTTTATTTATCTATTTGAAACTGTTACCATACACATCAGAAAAATATTAAACTTGCAACTTCTTTCTCATGTCCTAATTAGTATCGGCAAGATACATTTTATTCAGCACCCCCTCTGTATTAATATGAAATCCTTTCTCAACAAATTTCTTTTTCATCACTTTATCTCCAGTAAAGCGATCAATCATTTTGTTATTCTTTAAAGTATCAACAATTTCAGATTTTATTTATTTGGCTGTTATTTCCAAACCCGTTAGAGCATTCATTTCGTAGACATGAAAAGCCATTGACTCTCCTTTGGATAATATATTTTTATTAAAGTTGAAGGTTGTTTAATCTCTCATTTGCTCTGCAGGCACAAGCTTTTCTTTGAGTTTTTCCATAAATATTTTTGGATACGCAATGATTTCAGTAAACTTAATTTTTGGATTTATAATCAGTTTACTTAACAGATCTTATAACTCTGCCTCGATATTGATCTATTCTATTTCATCAATGTTTGTTAAAGATAAATTCAATGGCATCTCTGTTCTAATCTTTTATACAACTGCACGATGCTATTATGAGAGATTTTCTGTTTTCTTTGAACCATCTATCAGTTCATTTGAATTTAAATTCCAATTATCAATAATATCGTGAGCAAGTTTACTTCTTCTCACGCTTCTGGAAACAATTTATCTTTATTTTGTAGGACTAGGACTTTTATTTTTTTGAGGACTTGTAGGACTTTAACATTCAGTAAGATGTTTAATGCGTAAGATAATTTCCGAGTCCATCTTTTTTTCTACAAGGTCACGCTTTATAATTGAATTTGGCTCTATATACTAATTTTTAGAGATTAACTCATTAATTTCTCCAAATTATATTTCTTTTCTGAGAGTTTATTATTCATTCATTAATAGTAACTCCTTTCTTTCTTAGACTTCATTTATTAATTGACGGACTGTAAAAAATATCTCCCAAACAATACCTTTTAAGAGATTTAATGCTGTTGTCACTATAAAAAAATGCATAAAGATAAAATAAATTACAATACACCCATACATAGAGGGATTGATCCAAGAATAGTAGAATGGAAGCATGGACCATCCACCTTCAGTTAGAATTTGCATCATGATAAATTGAGTATTTATAAAGCTTTTGAAATTTGAAAATTAATAATAATAACTGTAGGGATTGGTGGGATCAAGCGGAAGTTGTTCAGTACTATAGAAAATTTCCATTCCCATTATTCCAAAAATATAGTAAAATAGCATGAACATCTAAAAGAAAGTGGCAATTATGGGCAGCATCTAGAAAACTACAAGTAGGATCTTTGAAAATTGTTTGAAAACTTAAAAATCAATGAATTTAAGGCATTGGTATGTTTACTCAACTTTTTTTATTAAATTGAAAAATCGATAAATTCTGTACATTCTAATTATTATATCGAATTTTACTTCAGTCTGCCAAATAAACAAAATCACACTTAGTAGGACTAAAAGGAAATCGATTTTGTCAAGAGTATGCCCAAAGAAGTTTTATGGACCATTTCCTATAATTCTGAGGAGAATTTAAAAAACAAATATCCAGATGAAGACGTTATCGATCTGAATTGATACATCCGAAACTGTGCATACATAAACCCATGCGTTGGTAAAAGCTGTTATGACCAAAATAGAGACGATAATCTAAAAGAATAAAGAGTTCACAATTGTTTTCAAGCACAATACTGTATTAACTTTTTATCTAAATTTTATCCATATATTTAAGTCTTAGAATATTGGAGGATACATAGCCGAATTGTAAAGTAATATTTTACTAAGTTCCATGAACTAACTGACTTGCTGAATTAAATTATAATTACAATAGAGCCATTGTTATTGTCATCAAGTTTTACACATATTTAAGCAATGTACTCGATGTATCTCACCTTCTTTTTATAGAAATAGAATAAAAAGGTGATAAAATATTACATGGAAAGTGATGTTTACTCCTGGGCGAGAGTAGTAAAAGCCAGTATCAGTGAATGTTGGGATTTTATTTCATCAATTAATATGAACTTACTCTGAGTTTATCTAAATTTATTATATATTATGCTTCCTGGGATTGAAGCAAAGACAATAAAATTTAGAAAAATAAAGGGCCACCAAAAAGATGCATTCCACAGCGAATTTTGAAAAGAAAGAGTTTCATTTTAAGGATAATTATCATATGTATTGAGAGCATACATATCATATATCATTGTAGCAAAATTACTGTAGTCATATCGATAATAATCCGAAGGTAAGGGAAAGTTAGGATCAGTATAATCTGGATTCCAATCAATAACTGCAGTTCCAACCAATGCCCAGCTACATATAATAATAGCGTCAAAGATTATATATGATATCATCACCTTATAAGTTGATGCCAAAGCAATCAAAGAATTTCGTATTGTTTTATTATAGCAAATTGGAATACCTAAATTATAAAAAAATTACCGACTCGAGCCAAGCGAAAGGGTCTGATAGGTCGAATTCCATTGCAAGGTAAGGCTGCGAAAACTATCACATCGATTATCATCAGAATAATTAAGATGACTTTTACGTATAAAAAAATTGGATACTTACCTCCCTTTTTAAATACAGCAAAAGACTTACAATAGAAATCCATAATCAGATCTAAAATGAAAATGAAAAGAATCGAGCTTTCCATTGCTATTTTTGTGAAATAATTTTGATTGTCAAGTACCACCAGATAGAGGTAAATGTAACTCAATAAAGCAAGTGACCACCTCCAAACAGTAGAAGTGCGAATGGAGTAAAATATATTATATACATTTTTGATATCTGACGAATTTACCTCTGGACGTGGTTACCGGTTCTACAATGCATCGAAAATATGGCATTTAGCCTTGCTGAAACGTTCTTATACAGTCATGTTTTTTACAATTTTCCTGGTTTAGTTGATAATATTGTCATATTTTTCGTCAACGGAATACTAACTAGGGTCGATGTTTTATGAAGAATTCGTCATAAAATTATATTTTGTATCATAGTTCAAGAGTTATAAATAATTGTGATTTAGAAAAGAGAAAGTGGTTAATGAACTTTGGTATCGGCCTTAATGTTGCTGCTTTTAACACCTCTGAATAAAAATATGAATATCCAAACTAAATATCAAAATAGCTTACGAATGTTTAAATTTACTCGAGATTATCTAATAGTGAAAATATATAAAATAATGATGATTTGTATTTCATTTTGCAGAAGTTAGATGTATTTGCTTTGTTTGCATCTCCTTTTGAAAAATTAAGTAAAATCATATTATTCTTGTAATTTCAACTTAACGTAATATAGTTTAATTACCATCGAATTATTGAAAAGACTAAAGAAAATTATAGTCAAGTCAAAATACATTTAAAAGAAAAGAATTTACGATAAATTCTATAAATATTACTTTATTTTTAACATTTAAAATAAACACAAGTTTTTGATAAAGTGCATGAAAAATAAAAAGATAGCGATGATACATAAAGAGTTAAAATTACTTCCAAAAAGAATATCTTGGAGAAAGTTACTTATTTAAAAAAACGTCTCCAGCAGGATTCGAACCTGCGCGGGTTACCCCAACAGATTTCTAGTCTGTCGCCTTAACCACTCGGCCATAGAGACTTGATCGAATTATTTAAATCACATATCTCTAAATCCCTGTTTAAAGGATGTTATTTAATTCTCAATTGTTATTAATTATTTGTTTAATTTTAAAGATATTTCATTGACAAAAAAAACTTAGAAGAATTAAAATTGGCAAATTAATTTACAAAAATTTAAATCATCTTTATCAAAAAATTGCTTCTGAAGTGTAATATAATTTTGACACATGAAATACCAAGGGATTCTCATATAGAAGATATCAATACTTAACTCTCCGAGGATTTATATGCAACTCATCTGTCTTCTTCTGCGAGATCTCTTAATTTGGCTTAAATATATCGTCATTCATCACGGGAAAATATTACTCATACTCATCATCACCTGGATGCTCATTTCATGGATTGAAAAATTATAAGTAAAAATCTTCATAATTAAGACTATTAAGGATATAGTATACTTTACTCTTTATTGGATAGCGTTAGGAATTGCCTCTTCCATTGGATTAGGAACAGGTCTTCATACATTTGTTTTATATCTTGGACCTTTTATTGCTAAAGTTGCTGTTGCCGCTACTAATTGCGGTTATCTTCCAGAAATGGTTCCGTCAAAATGGAAATTTGATCATTTTATTGACTGCAAAGGTAATTTTTATCCTATCAAAGAATCTTAAAATTATGGAATAGGTATTTTGGGTATAATTTTTGCTGTTCAAATTTAAAGCTTTCTTTGGGGCTTTGGTACAGCTTTAGGAGAGCTGCCCCCATATTTTGTGGCAAAAAAGGTACAAAATTAATAAATTTAGGCTGCTTAAACCAGAGCTTAACTCAGAAAAATGAGTCTCCAAGCAGAAGGACATCCTCAATTAATTGATGATGAATAATAGATCTTGATTTAATCCTAAAAAATAACACATCATATTTCAAATGAATAGATTGAATAAATACTTTAGCTAAAGCGAAAAACAGATCAAACTTTTATGGAAAAAACAAAAATAATAATTTATGATAATTTGTAAAAATATGGATTTTGGGCAATTTTAGCTTGTGCTTCTATTCCTAATCCTCTATTTGATCTTGCAGGAATCACTTGTGGACATTTTAGAATACCCTTCAAGACATTTTTTGGAGCTACTTTCATCGGAAAAGCAATAATCAAAGTACATATTCAAATGGTTTTTGTAATATTAATTTTTAGAAAAGAATCCCTCAATTTTATCATCAACTTTTTAAAATCAATCAGCTAACCATTTGCTGCTTCAGCGGAAAAGATATTCTAATAAAATAAAAAGATTCTCTATTAACCATCGCATTTCAATGAAAATAAACCGTTCTTTGCCAAAATATGGGACATATTTATCATCAGCATGGTAGTATATTTTTTAAAATCAATAATTGATGCTCAAGTCCAGGAAAAAGCTATCGAACTTAAAGATTCTAACTGATCCAGTTTATATATGTAAATTAGTCAGCATTGTTAAATAAATGAGCATAAACTCTTAAAGAATTTATGTATTTATTCATAAAGCATTTTTATATTTAATTGATAATTATTAAAGCATTTCTCTGAATGTTTGATTTAAATTGATATCCTTGAATTAAATAATAATGTTTATTTTTTTTAATAACACAAACTTATCTTATGATTTATTGCATTTAATAAATATTCTTTTAAATTCATATGAAATTTATTTATGAGTTTTAAATGGATAAAATTTTAATACATTTAATAGAACTATTATTGTGAATCATTGGATCAACCATTTGGAATTTTAAAAAATATTTAAAAAGTGAAAACTGAAATAAAAAATAATAATTTGGTTTGTTGCTTGCGAACCTCTTATTTGATTACTATTCCGATTCTAAAAAACTGCAATAATTGATTGTTTTAATTCATGATCAATGCTGTTGTTTTTTGGAGTTATTCTCCAGCTAAGCAACGAATAGGGCAATGTAACGTGAATTCGACTCGTTTATGTGCTCCCAAAGAGCAATGATCTCGCATCCAAGTTTTCTGGCCAAAGATATAGTGTAGTTAACTTTGTGAATCTGGTCTTCCTATGATTATCCAGCAGGCACTTTCGAATAGTCGACGATATTGGGCCTAACCGAGTCAATAATATGTAAAAGGAATTGACAATTTCTCAATGTCTTGTCCTTGAAATTTTTTATTCTAAATTCCTCAGGAATTCTTTAGTTTGCCCATGCAACCAATTTTTCTTCGTTGATAACTCCAACTCGTTCCTCCCAATATAGTTTGCATAGCTGCCAGACAAGGCCAAGTACAAGTGTAGTTCTTCCGTCGACAATATCCACACCTCCAATGCCTATTAGCTTAGCGTTAAGTTTATCTTTACAAATATCTACGACATAATTGCAGTTTTGGACGATATGAATTCGACTGTTTAGTTTGTTAGAGTATTTCTTCCAGTCAACCAAGCCAGGTCTAAGCTTGTCAATCACTTTAAGTAAAATAAAACCGTTTTTAAGGTTATCAATGAGATAGTTTACATAAACATCTTCAATTCCTTGAGAGTTTATCCAATTTTTAAATACACGTATCTATCTGGTTTAGTCAGTTTCAGGCTCTGCAGGCAATTAGATGATTTTTTCCTTTTATAAGATTAATCCATGACGATTATTGAAGATTTATGCACATAAAAGAGTGTTCAATCTGGGATTTCCAGAGGTAATACCATCGGGGCCAATAGGTGACTTGAAACCTTAATTTTTGCAAGTTTAGATAACTTTAATTGCTCTAGCATTTTTATCGAGATCAAAATAGTTTTTAGGTAAAGATGGTGCAACATTTTCCAAAACATGTCCGTAGGCATATCCATCAGCCATATCAGATCCTATGTTATTAATCACTCTGTCTCCTCCATTTTTTTTGATGTGATAGTTTATCCATCTAATGAGAATTTCTTCATATCCTAGTTTCTGCATGATATCTTCAGGTTAATCGGGTTTTCGCAATACATTGATTTCAGGGAAACGTTTTAAGGTGATTTTGCTGGATAAATAGATCTTTGTAATCATTGAGATACCTTAATGATTTGCCAGACGAGACCTAGCACAATGTGCTCTCTCTTTTACAGAATAAACTGGGGGATGATGTTAACTACCGTGCAGCCTATTGCTCGAGCTGATTAGATTGCAAGATTTAGGTTTTATATTTTGTGATAGACAGAGGTTGTATGAAGATTTATTGCTGCAGGAGAAATTGGGGGTATCTTGCCACCAACTGCCGCGTTTATAAGTTTGCTGCATCAAATTAAACATACCAAAGTAAGACTCCATCAGTGGCTGCTTCAAAGAAATTGGAAGATTGAACTGGTAATCTGGTCTTTAAGTCTTGGTCCTCCTTAAGCACTTAATTAACGTGATTGGTGAATGCCTATTTCTCTGACTCCAAAACTGTGTGGTAAATACCTTCTCCTCCTTTCATATCTGAAATAATTTTATGCAAGAATTAAGATATTTTCAATATTTGTATCAACAGATATACCAATATATATGAAAGCTTTCAACATTCTTAAAAAATACAATTTTGTAAATTAATCAGCGCATCTAATATAAAGGTTCAATAAATTCTTAGGTTTCTGTCTTGTAAATTTCTTTGCTGAGAAAATTTGTATCAATCAATATTTTCGTTATTGTAGGTTATTATTTCATCTATAATTAACACAATATTGCTTATTCTCCGTTATTTATTCTAAAACAAAGAAAGGATTTCTTATTATTTCCAAATAAATTAAAATATTGCTTTGATGAAAGATATTCCTTCAATACATTTAGCATACTTGGCTTATCTCAATTGAGATTATGATTTTTTAATCATACTTCATACTTGATAATATTAACTAACTTTAATTTTAAAATGGGACACGATTATTCTGATCTTTATCCCGATCAATAATTATCTCAACGGACATAGTAGCATCTATAAAAAAGATTCATCATTTGCCCTCATCCAATCTATTCCAATAGTCAGCACTTCAAATTATTGCACGAAAAACTCACCAACAATAAATACATCCTCAGAATACTGGTCACCAATGATGACAATGAAAAGTAAAAACTAGAAGACTTCATATATAAGAAGATAGCAAATAAGTGTTCTCATCTCACCAAGTTAGAACACTATATTTTTGAAGATTAAAAAAGCTACTGCGGAAAGCGAAGCAAATGCTATCTTGTCTTCGAAATCAATTAATCCACCACTTTGCGTTAATAAATTCTCAAGCAAACCAAAGAAAAACCTTTTACTTAAAAATAAATTATGAATGGAATGGAGAATCTTCTCAACGGTTTACTTTGGCTAAAATATTTGGGTCTTCCACATGGAAATATCAATACTTATAATATATACTGCCGCGGCAAGAAAGAAATGATTCTTAGTGATCCTTGGATTGCGCCCTAAAGTAGTGAGAGCATCGAACGCTACCCATCCCCGTAAAAACTGCAAAAAATAAGCAATAAAATTGACAATTACGATTTGTACGTTTCAGATGTATTTTCCATCACTATGTGTATGCTAGAGGTGATAAGATAGGGCAAGCTAGATAAAGTATACAAAAAAAATCATACTATAAATTACTAGCAGCTTATAGAAGAGATAAATAAATGTCCTTATAATCAACTCAAGCAACTATTTGAATATCTCTTATTGGGTAACGTCGAAAATAGGAAAGCTTATCTATAAGAATTCTCCAGAAAAATAGGAAATAATATACTTCACCCTTCAAATTCAAATACCTAAAAATCTGAAAAAATTCGACCTTTGGGAGTCGGTATTAAACGAATGCTCGGAAAATAAGGCAATGGAATATAAAAAAAGGTTATTCCAACTTTCCGCAAAAATGTAAATAAGTTTGAGCATCTGAATAATGATCCTGTCGAGCTGGCTATAAAGCCAATAGTTGATGTTAGTATGATAAATTAGCTTAACTCTAATGGTCTTTTAAACAAGAACTTAAAATAATATTCTGTATCATAAAAAGCAACGGAAATGATAAGGGTCCCTTCCCAAAAGAGCACAACTTCACTCAATAATAATCCAAAAATAAAATTTAAGTATACACCGAATTAAACAATTAATTTTTCTTATCAGGATAAATTTACTCCTTTTCGAGCTCCTCCAGTAACAGGATATCAGCCTTCTTCATTTACTTATTCTCCTTTTACTCCCTTTTAGACTACTGCTTGCGGGGCAAAAAAATAGTTTACCTTTCCTTCTCTCCATCTTTCTCCTATGCCTTCTCTAAAGAATTTTAAACCTGCTTCTGAGTATTAGAAAGAAAAGACAACAAAAAATAATGAATTTGAGAAATTTATAGATAAAATTTATGAACCATCGAAATTGAAGATATAATCGGACTAATTCATCAATAAATATCGCATTGACTTTAGTCGTCAAAATTAATATAAAATAAACACCCATAGGAATGAAACTTCAGATATTAATAAGAAAAATACTTAGACTTCTGAGCATTAAATTTTTTTAGTAAATTAATAGAATCAAAAGGAATCTGAGAGAGTAAAACCAATTGAATACAAAGTATAGAAATCTTCATAAATATCTGAGTATATGCAGAAAATCGATTAAAATATTAATATTTTTCAGATGGCGGTCACAGAGGCAATTAACAATAGTACTCCCAATATCGAACAAAATCATATGGGTAGCTTTATAACGAGTGATAATGTGAGTCACTGTAAAAACAAATAAAATGAAGAAAGATTTACTGAGTTTAGACCTTCTGAAATTATGACATCAAATTTAGATAATTAAAATCCACCCAAGGAAAAAAGAAAAAAAGAAAGTACCAGCGAAGAAGAAAATGACTTAAAGAATGATGTAATGTCACAATTAGTGAATCAGTAGGATATTGAATTGACTCACTCCCATAATAATGAAGATGGATAGAATTTAAAGAAATCATAACTGATTCTGAAAGACAGCCTTGTCGAAGAAATGAAAAATATTAACTTCGAAAAATCAGAAGAATAATAATCAAAGGTTTAGTATTTTATCAATAAACCTTTTGTAATGCAGTAGCAAGATGGAGGAATTGTTATCAATAGCATGAATCAAGCAAATTAAGCAATCTAAAATTTTGAAGAAGAGGCAGAAATGCCAGGCACTCCTCATAAAATGAGAGGTACTCAATTGTAAATTCTCAATAATTTGACTATCCCAGAAGAAGCTTCTGATTAATAATCTTTTTAAGGATAGAGAAAAGTTTGCAAAGGGTAATTTTGCGATTAGATCTACTAAAATGGTGGAAAATATTCTGGATACATGTATAATGGAAAAAGAAATGGACAAGGAACTTTTTACTATAAAGATGGAGGCTATTATCAGGGTAATTGGAAAGATAATATGATGAATGGTTAAGGAAAGTTATACTATGATTCTGGATAATTAGCTTATGAAGGTCAATGGTATAAAGATTAATTTCATGGTCGTGGTAAGGTTTATAATGATTCCTCTTAATAGTTACAGTAGCCTTTTGATTATAAAACATTCTTCTAGCACGAACGATATTGGAAATTTTATGATGGTACTTATTCGTTAATTTAGGCGATTTATCCCATGATATGAAGGAAGGACATGGAAAACTGATGCTATCAAATAGTTAATACTATATAGGTGAATTCAAAGACGATAGACCCAATGGAAAAGGGACTTACTATGCACGTTTAGGAGTTATTCGCGGAGTTTGGAGTTATGGAAAACTAATCAAAGAAACATGATTATTTTTAGATTAAGATTATTAATAATTCGACTTATTTAAAACATTTTAAAAAGTATACTAGTTTAATAATTGAATTAAGTTCAGGTTATCATAATTTGTAAATATTTAAACGTATTTACAGTTTTCTATTTTTTTGCCCAAAATCAAATAGACCATATGCAGTCATCATCATTATAAAAACCAAACCAAACCTCTTCATTCGCAATATATCAGCAACTGATCTTCTCTACCATCGCTTTAGCCAAAAATGATTGAAGCCAAATATAGGAAATTGTATCTTCTCTTAAAATTACAAGAATAAAAATTGAATAAATACTATAATGATCTTGAAAAATGAGTCAACGCTAGATTTTCCTCATGGGGATTTCTATAAAATCAAATAGGAAACAAGATAGTGGAATATCAAAACATTAAATTGATAATAAAATCAAAAAACAAGATAAGCGAAATGATATCTTTGCTAAGAAAATGGAATAAATCAGTATTTACCCAACGAACTTATCAAAATGGTTGTGAATAAAGATATTGCTGGAATTCAATAATTTGGATAGATGTTAGCAAAAAGATAGGTAGAATTCATGAACATAACAAAAAATATGATATAATTGTATTATCTATATGCAATAATTGATTAAAATAAACTAATGTGCGTTTTCAATCAAGTCAATCTTAAAGTTTTTCTCGTCAAATCATTCAAGATATTTATACAATTGCATTCAAATTATATTAATTACTCAATATCTCTAATCCAATTTAGTATCCTTATGCAATTAGAGCAAACCCTAGAAGATAGACTCGCCAATTTGAGAAACAATAATATCGGTAACACATCTAAAATTGGCGGAAACAGATAAAATGAGGGGGTTCTAATTCCATTGTCATCAAGAAGCCGTAGTAAAATTTGGATTCACTCTCGCAAGCTTATTATTAATAATAAAAAATTTGCTAAATGCAATTATTGTGGTTTTAAACTGTAGATGAGGAACACATCCACAAACTTCATGCGCCGCCATCTCTAAAAGTAGCATAGCATTCAGCTTTCTTAAAATATCATACCATTTACTGTTGATAAAGCAGTTGAAGAAATGATCGCCAAACTCGCATCTATAAATTTAAAGCCTTATCGCTAAATATCAGAAATGTAAGTAATAGGAAAACACTTGAAAAATCAAGCCACTCCATCCATCATCTCTGAAATTGTTAAAAAAGTATATTAAAGAAAAAGACTTCATGTAAGATAACTCCTCTCCAAAAGATTTGGAGAAAAATTTACGCTTTCTGTCGACAGCTGTTAAGTACAGTCAAGAAAATTTTGGAATATCTTTGTTTATAATTAGAAAGATGTTTATCAATTGCCGATGGTTCGAGAAAAATAGTATGAGACAACTGAAAATTTAAAGCGGTTAATATTTGAATAATTCCAGTCGATGTGCATTTAGCCTCAACAAATCAATAAATTTGTTATGAATACAACCAGCAATCTAATTTCAGTAGCTCAAGATTTGGGTTGGTCCCATCAGAGATGTTTAGTTCATATGTTATATACAGCCGTCGATAAAATTGTATTTGGTGATCGGATGAAGAATATAAATTGTGATAGCTGCAGTAATGTCGATGATGAAATATTCGAATCTTAAGATTAATAAAATGACTCTAAATTAATCAATGATGACTGCCAAATAATGTAAAAGGATGCTATTCACAACCAATAAATAGCTTTTTCTCGAAAAAGAGAAAATTAATAAAAGGAAATTTTAATTGATAAATGTCGATAAATCATTTCCCTACTAAAATGGTATCGATCTCAATAAAACATAAATTAAATTGACAAGTAAACTTATGGCAGATTATATTTACTTGTAGATTAAAAGAGGAGATGGCCTATGACATATTTAATGATCAAATATTTTCTCAGTCAATTTGCAGAGATAAATAAATTCTTAGAGGGCTATAATCCGAGTATTTTAGTTTCTTAGAAAGAGAAAATCGAACTTTATGCTATTAAATCGTTATTATAATAGCCCTTCAAAACTATACGACATCTTCAAAGCCAAGAATGCAATATAATTAAAGCAGATATTTCCTTAAATAGTTTAATTCTATGCCTATCCCAACAGAACTCACATTTTTCACAAAGGTTATCTCAAGAACTGCGATAAGCCTATGAAAAATTAAGAAATCATGAGATAGTCTGTTCCGGTATTCTCTTGATGAGTCAAAAATATTATTGCAAGTACAGACAACAATGCTTGTTTAAAACTTTAGAGGAAGAGTAAATCTCATCTTTTATTCATGATAAATTTAGTGAATATCAAGAGGAAAGCTTGGAAGAATCTCTATAAAATTTTTACTAGCCTAATTTATTTGAACAAATGTATGAACAATTATACCATAAACCAACTAGTTCCACAACCTCTCTTAAATCTGATTTAAAAAACTTTAAAAATAATGGTATAAAAAGTTAGAAATTGAACAAAATTGAAGAGACAATAAAAAAGATACCGTTTGTAACTATTCAAAGTCGAAGATATTTCACTCCTTTAAACTAACTAATCGATAAATATAAAGGAAAGCTTTCAGATGAAAGCATCATAAGTCTCAATTATATGAATTGGTATTTTAAAATCTTAAAAAAGGAAATTTTATGATTCATGTTTATACTTATTGCTAAAAGGAAGAAATAAATTTATTTAAGAATTTAATCACTATATTATTTAATCATCCCTAATTTATTCATTAAGAGATTCTTATAAAACTGATGAAACACTTATTTATTAAAATAAGTAAATATATATTTAACTAATTTGATAAGAGCGAAAATGGAGATACTCAATCCTCGTCGCAGAAAGGAAAAACTATGGTAATAAAAACAATAGAAAGCTCAAAAAATTTAAAATTAAATAGAGCTCAACAAAAAGATAACCTTTCGAGAATATTGCTAATATTCTTAATGGATATTAGATGCCCCGCCAATACATTTCGATGAAAAAGAATATTTAATCAATTTTATGTGCTCGGCTAAAGACAAAATTGACTATGGGAATAAAATTGACGCAGAGAAATAATAAGGAAGGAAAATTATTGCATTGATATCATATGCTTGGGACCATGCTTTTAGATTGATGGGAGGCATGAATTAAACGGGAAATGAGAGCGATCCTCTAAAAATTTACAGTGAAGAACATTTAAATTTGCAGTTGGCGAGAATATAAAAAATGTTGAATGAAATTAAAGGTAAAAAATATCGATTTTAAAACTACTATAAGAAAGAAGGATAAATAGGAGATAATGAACAAAATTAGAAATAGATCAAAGAATAAATTGATTTTACTAAACTCTTGAGGAGTATTTTGAGCACTCAAATTAATAGGATACAGAGCAATCGAAATAACATAAACATAATATAAAGATAAGCTTTACAGCCAGCTCAACCTTAAATTAAATAAAAAATCATACCTGAAAAGACAATTTCTGAAATTATCAATGTGGATGCCTATTTTAAAAGGAAGATTGAAAGAATCTAAGCATTAAATGTCCATAAAAATGAACTTCAAGATGATCCAATAAGCAAATATGAAGAGCAAAGAAAATTTAACATGGCAGCTGTCAGATATCATGCGGTTATTCGCAAATCGTGATTAATCTATATCTAAAATATTAGAAAATTGGAATAAAATCATTTATGCCATTCGGACATGAATTATTTTATACCCTATTAATTGATTCTTCATTTTATAAATATGATGAGGAATGCAGCTTTCTATTATTAGAATTCAATCAAAAAATTTGGTCATTATTCTTGTTTTAAATTTTACTAATTCTGAATATCTTGTGATTTTATTTTGGAAGTAGGAGGAACTAATTTTAGAATAGGAAATAAGGAACATATTAAAATGATCCAACAATGTTTTAAAATACAAATGTGTGTATCTTCGTAATTAATTCATTTCTCAGATATTAATTTTGTATAAACAGTCTCTCAGTATCTTAGCCTATAGGATTATGGGCGTTGAATAGAGAATAGCTGAGACTATATCATCTATTTAATATATTTGATACTGAAATCAGAAAGTAATATGTTTGGGTTGGGAAATCAGGATAGTATTTAATAACTAATGAATTCCAGTAAGAGAGATTAATTGAGATTGATTGATTTCTATTAGTAAGATCAGATAAAAGAATTTTGGTTAAATATTGACGATTAAGCATTCAAAGGCTCATAATGAATGAGAAAAGAGTTTAATTAGTCTAAAGATGGACTAAATTCTGTCACTAATTAAATAAAATAAATCTACAATGAAATTTAGTCAAGAATATTTTTTCATCGTTTATAGATTCATTAGTTGTTTAAATGCAATATCATCAACATTAAATTATATTTTATTATTACATCAGAGATATCCATGTCAAAAAAAGAAATTCAGGATAAGGAACTCAAGAGCGTGATGGCCAAGGACATCGGCGCAAAGAACGCTATCTTCTCACCAGACGCCATTGCTTAACTCCATTCCTTATTCAACCTTTACGCTGACCCCCGCCAGAGAAGAGCTGATGTCAGAGACTTCCTTATGACTGCTAGCACCCTCGGACTCGACCAAAAATACGAGTTCGTTTTCAGAGTGCTTCAGGAGATTCACGATGGTACCAATGGATAGGCCCTCGATTTTGAGACTTTCCTTAAGGAGTTAACCGCAAGAGTCGTAATTTTAATTTTAATTCAGGGCAGTCCTTTCACAGAGGAAGGTAGAAAAGCCAACTTCACATTGTTGGATATTCAAGGAAAAGGTGAACTTGACTTCGCCGATTTGGTTTACATCAATGATCAACTCAAATACGGTTATTCTAATGAGCAATTATTGGAAATCGTTCATTCTGTGGGCGGATTCGGAGCCGAGACAATCACTTGGGACAAATTCAACAAGTTCATCCAAAGAAAAGTCGAAAGGAGAAGATTGGCTCTTTGATTCTCGCATCAGGATTATGCCATCATTAAATTTAAATTATTAATGCTAGTTTACAGAAAGATTATAGTTATTAGAGAATCATATTTTAGATTGAGTGATTGTATTAATCTATAAGAATTGTTGATGAAGATTATGTCAGCAAGAAAATCCTCTTAAATTGAAAGAATCGTAAATATAATAGATACTCTTTTACATTTTGAATATATGGATATTGTGTCACAATTTATTTATTTGATTTCTTTAATATTTTTTTTAAATTGATTTCTTTATAAAAAAGCCCAATAATAGTTAAAAAAAGCAAATAAAAACAAAAATAATTTTAGAATGACTCTCTAAATAATTTAAAATAATCTTCTCATTTATCAATTTTTGTATTATCATTTTTTAAAAATAATGACATATAGCATTAGTTCTGAAATTTTTATAAAGCAAATTAACTCTTATATTGAATCAAATAGCATTTAAATAAAAATTTCATAAATAAGTTGCATTGAAAAAATGTCGACATTCCAGCAAGCTATTTAAAATATGATTAAAACTAATAAGTAGCTTGAGAAGAATCTTAATTAGATGGCGTAGAAGATGGCTAAAACTAATGCTTAGCTTTCAGCTCATATTAATCAAGTTCATAGATAGTATGCATAGAAAATGAATAAGGCTAATGATAAGTTTAGCACTTAATTATCTGATCTTAGATAGACGGCAAAAAAGAATCATGAACTCACCAGAAAGAGAATAGCTGAGCGTGAAAAGCAAACTTCAAAAAAAAGTACATTTTGGAATTTTATTAAGACTTTATTCTCTTAAAAATCGTGTGACTCATCATCGTCATTGCCATGTTATACATAAGAGGATACCTAATCTTTGATGCTGCAGGCAATGGACTCTACAAGAAATAAAAGCAGCACCATGAATAATAAAAACACATCCTTAGAAAAAAGAGAATGAAAAAAGTGATTATGCACAAATTTATAAGTTATTAGAAATAAAATAAATTCATTTAATAAATTTTTTGATTTTTTAAATATTCAAAAGAGAAGAGAAATGCTTAAAATAAACTGTGGGGTAAGTACTTTGGAGTTCCTGCAAAAACCATTGACATTCAGAAAAATAAAACAAAATAAATAATCGAAGCTGACAGTAACTAAAGTTAAATTGTATCGTCCGAGCCTACTAATATGTTATACTTGCGCAAGACATGACATTTACACAAATCATTCTGTGAGTGTAAATTATATGCAGTCTGTTAATGAGTAGAGAATATTAAAATAGATATGATAATAAAACAAAAGAAAGATGCGACCTCGAAGAATATTAAATAGACAAATTTGATAAACAAATTTATGCTAAAATGTGAAAATAGTTTATTTCTACTTGAAGTTTTAATGTGTCATATACGCCCATTAAATTTCTAATATTACTCTTTCAAAAAAAATATTTTTTTAATTTCAATTTTGACTCACAAGTCAACTATTCATTAATTTATACAAAGATTCTCGCAAAAAATGATATTTGTATCTAAGTCAATATCCCGAATTAATCAATGTAGCTTTTCTACTAATAAGATATTTGATATTGTGATGATGATCAACAGGATTTGTAGCACTTTCCCTATCTTTCACTCACAACCTAAATTTTTCTTTTCCTCTGGAGCGACCTTTCTCAAGATGGTTGAAAGTTTCTTCGATCGAGCTTCAGTTCACACTGGCATTCGAACTGATAGACTTAACTTTTACAAAAAGGCCGAAAATATTGTTAAATGCAGTATTCCGTTAGTTAGAGGCACTTTTTCTCCTATTCAGATAATGGATCCATCGAAACCATCTCAGCTTATCGTTGTCAACACAAAACTCACAAATTGCCGACAAAAGGAGGAACTCGATATGCAAAGAATGTCGATATCGAAGAAGTCGAAGCCCTTGCCTGTCTCATGACTATCAAGTGCTCTATCGTTAATCTTCCCTATGGTGGAGCAAAAGGTGGTATTTGTATCGATCCCAGAAAATATTCGCTTAGAGAATTAGAGAGTTTAACGAGACAATATGCTGTTCGTTTGGCAAAAAAGAACTCTATAGGTGCCTCAGTTGATGTTCCTGGACCAGACCTCGGCACCAGTGAACGTGAAATGAGCTGGATGAAATCAACTTATCAAAGCTATTATGGTCAAAGCGATATAAATTCTTCTGCTGTTACCACTGGTAAATATTTGAATCTAGGTGGAATCAGTGGCAGACAATAGTCCACCGGACTGGGAGTTTTCACTTGCGCCAAACAACTTCTAAATCATCCTACAATCGCTAAAAATTTGAAAGTAACACCTGGATTAAAAGGCAAAAGCTTTATTGTTCAAGGATTTGGTAATGTTGGTTTTTGGGCAACCAGGTACTTTACTGAAGAAGAGGCAAAACTAGTGGGAGTCGCAGAAGTAGATGGTAGCATTTACAACCCTTAGGGTCTTGACTATCAGGCAGTCAAAGATTATATCCTTGAGAACAAAGGAGTCAAAGGATTCCCAAATGCAGAATATTTTGAAAATGAAGATGCGATATATAAACCCTGGTATTCAAAATATAATATAGCGACATTTTCATACCGGCGGCCCTTGAGATGGCTATAAACAACAATAATGCGCATCGTTTTGAATGTAAAGTAATCATTGAGGCTGCTAACGGACCGACCACTATTTAGGGTGAAAAAATTTGTTTGGCAAAAGGCATCAAATTCTTGCCAGATGTTCTATGCAATGCTGGTGGTGTGGCTGTTAGTTACTTCGAGTGGCTCAAAAATTTGGAGCATGTTATACCAGGTCGCATGCATCGTAAATGGGAAGAGAAGACAAAACATAATCTTTTGGAGGTTATTTCTTGCGCCACTGGACTGAAAATTGATTAGTCATAAGTTTTAAAAGGCGCCACCGAGAAGGACATTGTTCATGGAGGTATTTAATAAGTGATGACTCAAGCTACTAATGAGGTTATAAGAATATCTTTAGACAGAAAAGTAGATCTGCGAACAGCAGCATACATTAATGGCATCACTAAACTTCACTAATTTTATACTATGTCAGGTATTCCAGGATGTGAATGATTTATGAACATTTAATCTCCCATGATATGAATTTTAAGAAGGTTAAATAACCTAAGAGGATGAATTCCTATTCCTAATAATTTTCCCAGAAAACAAACAAGCCGATTTAGGCTTTAATTATTTCAATATCGCAATAATATTATTAGATGGAGACCATCACTGAAAATCAGGAACTGCCTAGATTTACAAAAGAATTTATAGGAATTGGTCATCAGCTCGAGCAGCGTCGGAAAGAAAGAAGAAAAGTCTAAATCGAAGAGCGAGCTATTGCAAATCGAGTTCTTTTTCTTGAAAAATAAGAGATGCGAGCATAAAAGTAATATAGCAAGAAAAAAGATGAGTTGACTCGCATTGTGAGTATCGCTGAGAGGCAGGCATATTAAGACTAAACTGTATTCTAATCACCATACAGAAATAAAAATTGTATTTCGAACGAGAGAAGCAACTCTAACAGATACGATAATAAAACAGACTACGAAGAATGTTTAATCGGCAAGCAAAAGAATTTAATCATCAGCACGTGCTTGGCAGAAACAGTTTGGATTATAAAATATCAAAGCAAGCACTTAAGGATGGATAAAAACGAAAGAGGCAGGAAAAGCTTGAATAATTAATTCTCCGAAAGGTTATTTATTTCTAAAATAGGAGCATTACATGACTTTAAATGTCAAAAAATAGCAGGGTCGATCTCGAATCAATCAATTTTTTCATGACAAAAACAAATAGCACACCAAGCTGTATAAAGAAAAAATAATGAAGGAAGAGGGAAGTGCCAGGCAAAAAGCCACCACCATCAAGAAATTAGAATAAATTTAAACTGTCTTGAGGAAAAGACTTGAGGAAAGCAGTATGAGAGTCAGTCAAATGGAGCAAATTATTGGAGATTTTGGAAAATCAATGAAAAATAGGTCTCTATCCAGAATATCAAAAGTATCATCGAAGTCAAGGTCTTCGTTATCGATTTCTCCTGATATTCAAAGTCCGACCCTAATTACAACAATAGAGGGTGAACTTATGTCGAAAAAAGAGGAGCCAGTATAGTAGAAAATTGAATAGGGCGGCGAGGGAGGCATCAGCGAAGGAGGGAAGGTGCGTCGAAGGAGAAAGAATAAGCACGTAAATCGATATCGGGAATATGAGCTGTTTTGATTGATAATATTCAGCAGATTGATATATTCATCAAATGATTTTGCCATTAACTGATATAAATTTTAATAATAAACATATGAACGACTAGCTCAAACGAATTCGGGAGAAAGACTACTCATCAATTGATCAAAAGCTGCTTGAAAACATGACGAGAGCAGACAATCTTAATTCGACATTGTTTCAACTTTCTGATTTTCAAAAATTTTTAATTGACCAGATTACCCTACTCAATTAATAGCAGAACCCAAGTGCCAAATCTAATCAAATTAGCAAAAGTCTCATTAAAAATTTTGATTATCTCAAATAATCAATCGTAAATTGCTCCAGACTTCGAGAAAAAGTGGAAATAAAAACAATGGAGTCCCTCAAAAACAGCCTGAAACAGACAAGGAATGAGTTATAAATTATTAAAAGATAGATCCAAAGAGAAGTAAAGCAAGCTGTTGAACATAATTGCAACCTGTATGAAAAATATATAAAAGAAATCATCATGAAGTATGAAGTCGAAAGATGTAAAAACGATAATTTACGCAAGTAGTATCGAAAGATATAGCATGAAAAATCAATTATTTTACAATAAAACTAAGAGTTAAAGCAAAAATTATCAGCAAAGAAAGAAATCAAAGGGCACAAAAAAAGTGGAAGTATGCATTTGTAAGAACAAATATCGTCTCCTCTCATGTAGATAAGTCAATATAATACCGATATTTTAAATTCAGTGCATCTAATTAAGGATTAGAGTTTAAATTGCATTAGAAAGAAGATTCCCATCTAACTAAACACTGAATTTTCTAATCAATATTTTGTGGACAAATAGCCAAATCAATCCAATAAACCAATTCGTCAAAACTCTTTAAAGCGATTCACAGTCAATCATTAAATATAACGCAAATAACATCTTCACACTTTTCAGGGAAAATAAAACGAGACAGTCATTTTGCGGAGTAAGGGAATTAAAATATAAGAACCACGACCGAGATCAAAGCAAAAGATAAAACTATTCAGTATGTTCTGATGTTTATTAAATATTGGTAGTCTATTTTTACATTATGACAATGAAGATAATCACATCATTTCATAACAAGATTTTCATTTTTTCCATTTTTTCCATTTTCGAGGATTTTTATTAATCCAATATTATTGCAGCCAATCGACTCGATTAAATTTGATGGATAATTATTATCCTTTATATTTTTAAGTATTTTATCATAGATGCTTACAATATAAATAGAAACTCATTTCGTGTGAATAATCAATAATGCAACATGGGATAAATTAAATCAAAGAATCATTGTAATAAAACAACTAGAATTTATTCTATCTTCTAAAAAATAAAATGCCAAAGATAAATAAACGAAACAAAATATCATTCATATTGTTTATTTTGCAATTATTATGCTTTTTTGGTCAAGCGAAGATTATTTAATGTGATAATTTCAATATTTAATTTCCAATTTATTTTGTTTCTTTATCTCCACAAAGAGAACGCTTCAATTTAGTGATTTTTATATTGTTCTTCATTCCATTTCCTTACGTTCATCAAATGTTGTTTTGCTTATTAGCCATAACCGATGCACTTTGCTCTTCCCATATGTGTTGAAAGATGACATTTTTGGCATAAGGCTATTATTCTCATCAATATTTGGGTTGTTGTTTAATCATCATAATCCCATCTTTAATGAGCTTCTAATTTGATTTAAGATTAGCAGCATTAACATTTATTATTTGCGCGAGCATAAACAAATTTTCTTAGATTATCCCAATCCGATTTGGCTATTGATGTTCGAATACTTGTAAACCAGCATGATCGAGGAATAAGATCAATGAATAATTAGTTGCCTCCAAACAATCTGTTTTAACCTAAAATTTAAGTGATGGCATTTTTCATTTTCTAACCTTTTAGATAGTAGAAAAATTAATTTTTTAAATAAATCTTTAAATAATAATAAATTTGTTAATTGAAGGATTATTTTCTACATCCCTCGAAGAGAGTTCCTTTTGTAGTTTTGATATTAATATAATCCCTAAAAGGAGTATGAATGTAGAACCTTATAATATAAATAGGAACTCACTTCGTAGGAATGCTTTTCCATAAAAGACTAAGTTAATTACCCCAAAATCAATTACATTTTTAATGATTTGAGTATTTTTTCTGGAAATTAAGGAAATATTTCATGGAAGGCTTATATATTAAAAATACAATTTCTTAGCTTTTTCTTATAAATCTAAATGCTTATTAATTTTGTTGATACATATAGTTGATAAGTCAAATAAAACTTTTCATTCGTCAATAGCATTAAATATTTAATCAGATTTATTCTTCTTCCTAGACAGCTTGTTGTTGATATTTTGCTCTTCGCTCACTAATCTTACCCTTTAACTGCACAACTTGTTAAACAGTTAGAAATCCTTCACATTCTACATATAATAGCATATACGCTGATTAATGGACTCAAAAGTATAATAAGATCCGCCTTTGCCAATGCACACAACAGTCACTGATTATCCCAATATTTGAGGAATAAATCTTTTGAAGAATTAATGCTCGTGAATAGCACCTGATTTCCTGCCCAAGAGATAGACGAACACGACATTTCTAACTTAAATATATTTTACTTAATTCGAAGAATATAGTTACTCTCTCCAAAGTTTTTTATTTATTGAATTTCGTTTTGAGTTATCTTGGCAATTTATTACTGAATATTTTATCATTTACAAGTAAGTTTATGGTTTTAGGTTTTTCAGAGAATATATACTCTGACAAGTTCTCATCACCCACTGTGAATGACTCAGTTTATTGAGGATACTTTGATTTTAAATATGTATAAAAAATTTTAGGGAAGGATTTAATTTTTTCCTCTCCATCGATCTTTTTTTCATCTGGAATTAAACTTTTGGGAATATTTTCGCAAATTTATTTCACAAGAGCAGATCTTTAGGAAGCTTCAAATTTATTTTACAGCATCAAAAAATAAACCATTCCTTGGAAAGGGTTTCTTTTGATCATGTTGCTGGCTAGTTTAATTTAAGAGTCTTTAAATTCATAATTGCTGAATACCAGTTTGGTAAATATATTTTACCTCACACTCTCATATAAATCTTTACTTTCGTCAACCCATTTCACGAGCGCAGAGTAATAATCTTGAGTTTTTATTCCGGGCTGGGAAGTTAAGAATCTGATTAGTTCAATGTGAGTTTCAGCTGAAAACAGGCCAATTTTTTATTTAATTAAATTTATAGTTTTTTCTGCTATTTATTTATATCCACTTAAAAAGTAATAATTTTTCTCAAGAGCACAACGGATTACGCCGATAATATCTATCTTTTCAAGATTATCTTATTTTGCAGCAATTTTTTTAAGAATTTAGTTCAGAATTTTGAGAGAAGACTAATTTTTGGGTTGGTTGAAACCTATAGCATATCTTTGCAAATCATAAATATTGCTTTTTTATACAAGATCTAATATTTTTGCTTCATTTTCTTTGATGTAGTTTTCAAAATTATGATTCTGAAACACTACTTTTAGAGAATTTTGATTAAGTAAATTTATGGTGGGTAAAAATTTGGAATCTTTTAAATAATTGGCTTGCAGTTTAATAAAAAAGGGCAATGGAATTGAACTTATATCTATTCTTTACAAATGTTGCTTGGTTAGAATATTTAATCTCAAACTTTCCTCTATAACGTATTTACAGATGTGTGTTTTTCCAACAAACTCAGGAAGCTTTACGATAAGATGTTTTAATAAGTTGCGATAATTCTGCTCAATGTTATAATTATGATAATTTCTTGTGATGTATTTTTATAAAATGGTACCAAAAAACGTGAATAACTCCATTTCCTTCAGAGCTTCCGATTGATTAATCAAGAGATGAATAACTTTAAATAGATTGCTTTCTGCTCCATGAGACATAGCTCGATATAGCACAAATTTATTATATTTATTGACGAGATCTAGAATGACCTCAACATATTTTTTGTTTTTTGATTCAAAGATGGTGTTAAATCTTCGGTACAGAAGACTAATTAACTGTAATTATGGCTCTAGTTTTCGCTGATTATCATATTGAAGATGATGTTTGATAAGACTTATCACCTATTCAATTTTGATCTAGGCTTAGTATTTCTGGATAAAAGCTGTATAATCACGAGAACGTAAGAAGAGCGAAATATAATCAAGATAGCTCTATCGGTATAAAATGCTATCTGAGTTTGTTTCAAAGGGATTAGGCAAACGAGAAAAGAGGGCGCTATTAGCCTCATGGAAATAAATAAAATGAAGATTTTCCTTCTCTCTCTTTATTTACTTATAAAATTGAATAAACTTTTCTGGTGTAAAGTAATTTTCAGCAATACTATTTGAAATTTTTTCACCAATATCCAATATTTCTTTATTTTAGCTTTTTAATAAATTTATGATGATGCTCAATCTATATTTCTAAAGGTTCTTGAGTTTATCAACTTATAAAGTGAGTAAATAGGGGACGAATTGCTCAATAGAATAGTTTTTTATAGACATGTAGTAAATTAAATTGAGAGTAGGAGGAAGTTCGTATTTTTAGAAAATATCTAGCAATTGTTTTTTTTGATTTTTATCAAAAAAATCATTTTTGACCATCTCATCTACATGATAGGCGAATGAATCCTTTTTTGAAGATGCTTGAACTTATTTTGCGTGTCTTTATAGGAAAGCTAATAATTTAAGATGCTCTTTCTGTCCAGTTTTGTTTATATCTATCTTAGAACTTAGATAATGAAGAACTTTAAATATAGAATCGCTATGGATATTACTTTAACCATTATCTTTAATTTCAGCAAAGATGCTGTGAATTATTTCTTAATATATTCTAAGAAATCCTGGGAACTTACTATTAAATTAAGTTTTAATAAGACTGAAAACTGATTTTTAATCGAGATCTGTAATACTTTCTACTATTTTCTTCGTTATATTTTTGAATAACACAAATTCCGAGGTTTAGAAATCTAAAATGTCCATTCTGTTGAGGCTACAAGCTATATTAACAATATCTTCGATTCTCATCCCTTCGAACTATTTCTTTACTTTTTACAGCAAAATTGATCGTATTTTGTTTTAAGTTTTCGTCATTTCTGTTTTCATTGATAAGGAATGGAAGAAAAAAGTTAATTGATTTGGAGCTATCCTTATTTAATTTGTTGCTTTACCCTCTCCAAGGAGAACATATATTTTATCTACGACAGTTTTGCATGCATAAGTATTTTTAAAGAAAGATAACTCATAGTGAGCATTAATCAGTTCACCAAGATCTTCCGGTTTTATCGTTTTAGCTTTATAAAGTTCACCTAATTTATCAGCTATGAGATTCTTAAAATTGTTAAAAGGAAATATGTTCAATCTTTTCAACTTAAAACTCCTCAAAATGGTAAGAATATTGATGATATCTAAAGTATAAAAATATATACTGCGTTAGTTAAGCTAATTTATATCGACTGACTATAAAGACTTTAGGAAGTCAAATGCTTGCTAAGAATTGATATAATCTCTGGTTTTGTAAATAACGTTGGAAAGAGTTTTGCTGCAGAAACTATACATTTCCGGAGTAAATTCAGAACGATTTTAATCGAACACTCTATAAAATTCATTAAAAGATTTCGATTCAAGGATTCTATATAGGAGTGTTAGTTACTGAAATTGAAGTTTGCTTGGCTGGGGACGTCCCTCCCTTGAGTAGAAGTTAGAGAAAACGTAGCGATTTAAAAGTCTGACTGGAACAAAGAAACGTGAGAGAATCATTCGGATTGATGAATCTAACAAAGTTGAAATATAAGATATCAAAATCACTTTAATTAAAGTTAATAAAACAATATAAATAAATTCCCTTTCCTATAAAATTTTATTAAATGGAAAAGAATGTCCATATTCATCCTAAATGCTAAAGAATGAATGCCGATATTTTATTTTAAGACAATTATAAGTTTAAGGATTTAATTTAAAACGAATACAGTTTTGAAGGGAATATGATTCCTTATGAAAGTAAGGAATTTTAATTGCAGATTTGCTTGCCTTGTTAATCTGAGTATTTACAGTTGATATATATTAGAGATATGAAAGCCAATAAAATCTAATTGATAAATTGATCTTGATACTAATAGATCAATTTTACGAGGCATAATGGGAGTTATAAGCTGCCTTGACTTCTTAATTAATGAATTAATAATAGTAAAGCATGCAAGTAATTTAAATAGTATCAAAATAGAATTCCAAAAGATATCTTTAATTTCGCTCATAAGAATGCAAATAATATCAATGCTTGGAATTTTTATTTATTATTAGTCAGGATATAAATTATTGTATGACTAATACTGAAGGAGATGAGAATTAAACCATCGAATTTGTAACTAGATGTTTATTTGTAGTATAAGATCAAGTTGATGGAGAAAGATCGATAAATTTCTGATTTTTAGGCCAAAATGAAGAAAATTTAGTTTAAGCATACTCGAGAATTAAAGGATGCCAGATTAGGAGAATAAAGAGCTAAAAATTTGCTGAAAGATGAGAAAGGAAAAGTGGATAAACTAAGCAAGCAAGCTAAAGAAAATCAAGAGCAAAGCAACCTTTTACAAATGAGACTCGCTGAACTAAAATAAGACAAAGAGCGATAAATAACGGAGATTAGAACTCAGTACAACGCAATTAAATAATAAATTCGTTCTTATGAGAGAATCTTACCAACTTTAACATTTCTTACAGAGATGGACTTAAATATTGAAAAAATACCCACCTATGAAGATGTGTTCATAGGTTTAAAGGAAAAGAATATCCAGTACTAACAAATTACCATTAAATTTGATAATTATCGAGAAAAAGCCGAAGAAGCAGCGAAAACATATGAACAAAACGAATAACTGCTCAAAAATAAAAAGATAGAGGCTGAAAATAATTTGAAAGACTTATGGCCAAAGATAATTTAATATTAACATCAAATAGCTGATCTTCGCATCAATAATTAGGATTATCAGATCATCATAGAGAGGCTGCATGGATAATTATAGTATGAAAAGAGGAGAAGTTAAAATTACTAAGCAGATATTAAAGAATATTAACAACAGATCTAGTAGCTGAACCAAGCTCATAGTGCAGAGTTGAATTTTAAATAAGAGGAGGCCAGATAAAATAATCGGGAATAATTTGACAAGTACGAGCAAGAAATTTATTAATTAAAAAAAAAATCAGAAAAGAATGAAATTATGTATACTTCTGTAATCCAAACTCTTGAAGATGAGATTCAGTCATTACAAACACAAATACAAACTGAAAAATAAACATTTGAGGACAATTATCTTGAAATCAAAGAGAAAATATAGCTGATGGAGAATCAAATAGACAAAGAGAAGTACTAGTATGAGGAGCTCTAAGAAAAGAATCGTGATTTGCTTCAAAATTTAGTACAAGTAAGCAAATCCAATTAGCAATACTAAGAGAAGATTCGACGACTTTAGAATAAATTATAGTCTCATAGTCAAATTAAAAAAGAGGAAGAGGAAAGAAAAAAGCTGCATAGTATTAATTCCAATAAAATAATTGAATTATAGGGTTAAAAAGATTCTTTAACAGAGGATAATTTAAAACTTGCCGAAGAAGTTCAAATCTTGAGAAGGCAAAGAGATTCTCTTATTTAAGAAAATACTGCCCTTCATCTGTAAATAGAATCAACAAATCAATATTTTAAAGAAAATATTAAACCCAACTTTTTAGATATTCCGTCGAGCATGGAGTAATACAACTAAAGACTAAGAAGAAAATCCACATAAATTGAGAAGTACTAATAAGAATTAATTTTCATCACTACCGAAAAAATTGATTGTGTTCGGGAGCGAAGGAAGACAATTGAAAATTATAAACAGCAAGATTATTAATCTGACAAATAAAGAAATTAATTGAGTTAAAGATACTAAGAAAAAATTAAGGAAATTAGTAAATTGCTAGAAGTGCAAAAGTAGCTTTAAAATAAAGTTCAAGAATTAAATAAGCGGTTAGAAGTCAAAATTAAAGAGCCTCAAAGCTAAAAAAAATAAAAAATGAATTTCTTTGATGAAAGCGTTCTGCTGAAATAAAAGATAGTTACTTTGACTAAATCCGTCACTGATGATGGCTAAAAAAATACAGCAGCTAGTCTCACCCGTCAAAACCTTCAAAAGACCAGGATCTAGTCTTTGTAGGAGTAATTAAAACTTCTTTCTATCTAATCAAAAAGAGATAAAGATTTAATAAAAGTCCAAAAATAATAAATAAAGCAAATAAAGGAATCAAACTCTGTTCTCCTTGAAAGATATACCAAATAAGTTAAGGATTTTACAGCTCAGATATAACTTTTAAAGCAGGAGAAACAAAAAATAAAAAATGATCTAATTAGTAAAGAGCAAGAATTTAATCATGAGATGGCTTTATTAAAAAATGATCAGTAACTATAATTGAAATTAAGATAGCAGATTGCCTCACTTAAGGAAGAGATTATTACTATTTAAAATGAAAAAGCGCAGCAAGGTAAAAAAAGGACAGAGATGAATAAAGATTCAGAACAGCTTCAAAAATAAATTGAAAAACTAACAGAACAAATATTTTTATTAGAAAGAGAAAATGAACTGATCTCTTAGTCACTAGAAAGAGAGAGAAAGTAAAGAACTCTGCGAACAGTGCCTTCCTTGCAATCAATTCAAGAAGATCAAGCAGAGTAAGAAAATTTCAATTAAATTTACTCAATGATTACTCAAAAGGAAGGATAAATCAATATCCTTAATCGTATGCTTTCCGATTGCAAATAATAGATATAATCCTTAAAACAATCTCACAGTCAGAAGCTGTAAGCAATGTAAGCCGAGCAAGAAGACTATATTAAAACTATTATAACAATGAAGGTAAAATGCGCTGAGTCCTAGATGCGTGCTTCTGAAAAATAGTATTTATTCTCTAAATTGAAAAAGAAAATGGCTTTGAACGAAGGTGTTTGCAATTGATGCTATGAAATGTTATATCTTATATTGGATAAAGATTGTCTAAATAAACACGATTATAGCTGATTGTTTAAATAAAGATGATTATAGCTGATTGTTTAGCTAATAGTTCAATCATTTATCTTCTATATTTAAAAGAGAGAGAATAACTCAATCTAATTTGTGATTGATTCAATCATGTGATATTATCAGGCAATGATTTAACTGAAAACTACGTAGAGTAACAGCTATAACATTTGCTTATTTTATGTCGTCAAACTTTAGCATTAATCCGCTATTGAGAGTGGAAAAATGACTCTAGCTGACTGTTGTTTGATTGTTGATTTAATTAAATATTATAACAAAAATTAATATTGATATATTTATCTATGAATTTGATGATATTTTCGATAGATGTTCAGATCACATTAATATTATTAAATGCCACGAGCAGTCATATTAAATTTTTAAAAGATTGATACTAAATATAATCAATCGGTTTTTACTCTTTTACAAAGAATTTTGAATTCAATTTATTAGCTTTATGTGCTAGCTAGTCTCAACTATTGATAAAATTCTTCGAGATCTTGCTAAGTTTGGCTCATCCCGCAAATTCCTAAAAAAATATTTTCGCATAAGAAAGTCAGAAAGGTTGTGAATTTATCCATAACATTTATATTTTACTTTTTTTCTTCGTTTATTTCTGATAAATTCATAAACTTGATTTCCTTTGAAAAATACAGATGGCTTGAAAATTTCTCTATGCTATTTGAGCCAAAAGTTTTTATCTCATCATAATCTAGATTTTCGTAGGTATCCCATCCTTTTTCAAAAAAGTTTTCTTACTCATTATCTCCCCAAAAACGCTCCATTCTCGGGAGAAAGCCTACCGTTTCTTGTTTTAAAATTTGTCTAAGTTCTTAAATTTTTTCCTAAATAATAGGAGCTAATATAAAGATGATTTCCTGAGTGACAAACTTCCCAACAGTGTTATTTATCTCTGATAAAAGATGTTTCAACTCTTAAAATTATTAAACAGTCCGTATCAAACTTTTTCTTCTAAATGGTGTTAGTAACGGATTTCCATTAATTAACTCTACAATTCCTACTTCGTCATCGCAGTTTAGCTATCCTTCACTTTGAAATAACATGATATTGCCGTTTTAAAACAGTTTTCCTTCTTCAATGGAATTAATCAAGCAGTGTTTCATGTAGGCCTAAATCGCTTTTTTAAGTTGAGAGGCATTCATTCTACTTAATTTAAGGTCCAAACTAAAATCAAGAGTTGATGATGCATCCAATGTCTGCGGAAATGGGGTGAAAGGACTAAACTGTTTGGTATAATTAGTAACATTGGGAGCCTTAAAATCTGCAGCTGGCTCTTATTCTTCGAAATTTTCTTAAGCGTCTAAGTTAAACATTGATAATTTTAAAATTATTTGATCGGTTTTAAGGATATATATTGATTTTATTTTTACACCGTTTTTTGCAAAATTTAAATAATTCAATACATTCGAGTTCAAAACATATAGTTTCTAAGGCTATTTTTCTTTTTCTTCATGATCAAATATTTATTCTCAGGATCAATTCAAAAAAAATTGGAAATGACTGGTGAACAGCATTTTTTACCTGCAAGATCTTCTCTGAGATGATAATTGATTTCTGTATTTTCAATTAATTAATGATATCGCTATATTATAATTTTAGTGTTATATGATGACATGGACTTTTCATATATACTTGCCAAATAATCGAATCTTTAATATAGATATTCAATTTCGAAAAGTGTATGATTTAAAACGATTATTAAATGAATTAAGATACGTTAATATTGATAGTATGTACAATATAAATCAAATCATGTCTTCTATGGATGTAAGAAGCTACATGAATACATTTCGATTTGAAAAAGACTATCTGGCCTTCTCCCACCATTATTTTCCTCCAGAATGTATGCCTTTACCTCGAGAAAATTATAATATTTACTTCTCGCTTTTGTCAAAGCATTTGTCTAAAATTTATTTAAATAATTTTTTTATCTAGGGAAAGAGATAACAGTTTCTTGTCATATTTTTACGTTGCTCCATTGGATCATGAATTTATAGATCGGCGTGCTGCATTTTATTTGCTTTTGGCGATAGTTAAATGGACGAACTTTCATTACTGTTTTTTGAATAGAAAATGCTGACACCTTTTTGATGATTCATCAAATCAATCCCACTTTCTTTTTCATTAAACTCTTCTGTATAAAATTTTAAAATTTTATATAAAACTTAGGCTGCATTATCCTCTTCTTGAAGTTTGGCTTAATAGATATAAGCCACGAACAATACTATCATTGAAAAGCCATTTAGTCCTCCTCCATAAGTCACATTTAACTTTCGCTTCAGAAAATATTGTTTCAATACAATCACGATTGTGTGAAGAGAAGAGATCTCAGCTAACCAATTATTGATGGCATCAGTGGAAATAATTCCCAAATGACTGCATTCATCAGATTTATTGCGAGTTTCGACTGTAATGTCAGCATCAAGCGGGCCACCAAAATGACCACGATTTAGAATGTAGTACATTTAGCCAATGGAAGGATCTAAAAACTGGTAAGATGTGTCTATTGTTAATTTTATTACAGGTATAACCGCTGTTTTAATGAGTTTTATCTGTGAAATGCAGGGTTGACTTTTAAAGACCTCAACTAGCCACTCCAGTCCAGCTTTAATTCTCTCACTTTACGGCAAAAACTACATGCAACTAAGTAATGAATTATCAATAGCAATGTCAATATCGCTATTTTTTACCGCAATACCGCTGGCGCAGCTACCAAATAATTTGATAGGAATATTATAGTACTGTAAAAGAAACTGAATGCGCTCAAAAGCAACTACTCGTCGCTCATGAAATTGATTGGCTAATTCAGAGATATGATCGGACATATCTTGCAGCTAATCGTTAAGACGCAGTCGATTTGCCTCAATGAGATAAGTTGGAGAAATTATTGGTTTTGGGAAAGGATGTTGAAAAGATAGGCTTTTCGAGGAAAACTTTGTGCTGGAGCTGCTGATGGAAGTTGGTTTTTTAAGTTTAACTTAGAACTCCTTTGTTTTATCATTGCTTTCCACATTCTTTTAAGTTTTCAGCTTCTAATTTTTTTATAGCTAGTTTTTAGCGATGTAGTCGTGAGATTTCTTCAGCTCCTGCTTTATTTTTCCTTTCTTTTTGTCTGGCTTCACTTCCATCTTTGATTACATCTTGCTTTCGCTGACTTATTCTTTTATGCGAGGATAATCAATGTCTTACTCTACTTGGTATGTTTCTTTATGCTTGCTTTCTTGCTTTATTATCTCTTCTTCCGTCTTATTTCTATAACCAGAATGACGAGCTCTTTATAAATTTCTCTCGTGTTCTGTTTAATTTGTATCATTTGATTCGACACTTGTCGATTTTCTATGTTTTTAATGCTTCCCTTTCTTTCCGTGGGGAACTTTGCCCTCGCGATGGTCTTTCTTTTGCTGTGAATTATAATCTCGCTCTGGACGCATATGCTTTAGCATTCGTTTTCTTCTAATTTTTTCCACCTATCGTTTCCATTCGTAGTAGATAAGTTTGTAGTATCTTACAATGGAATGCATTGATTTTTTCAGTTTACATTTAAAAATCCGATTGCAAAAATCGTTTTTCTATAATTTCAATAAATCTGAAATTTCCTTTTCAAGCTATTCATATCCAATTTTAGAATCTTTTTATTTCAACGATATTTTAAGAAGTTAAATGCAATTATTCCCTAAATAATAAAACCAGTACCGAGAAGAAGTAATTTCATTCGACTGTCTTCATTCAAAAATTTCCAATGCATACTAAATTATTTTTTTAACTTCTTTTACTCTTACAGCTGACGAGATAAGAATTTTGGATCGATTAAGCTTTCTCGAAATCGAAGAAGAATTTATTGTTTCAAGAATGCCATTACTTAGAATGCCAGCTGTTCCCGACTGTTACAATTTTTCAAGATGTCACTGACCATTTCTGAGCTTCGCCTTCTCTTCATGGCTTCTTAGATAGGATGTGAGAAACTGCTATCCTCAGTGATCATAAGCAAATCAAATAATTTTTCTGGACACTCCAGGAGACCAAAATCAAAGCAAATGCAGTCTAGAAACTCTTTTCCTTCGGATACCAGTACTAATGATTCCCAAAATCCCTGATTTTTATTATTAATACTTTTTATAGTTTGCTAACAAATTTTTTAGGCTATTCTCCTTTTGAACATTTTTCTGAAAACTCTTACTTCAAGGACTTGTTTTCAGGTGCATAGTTACTATGATAAGTTTCAAGAGTGGATAAGACTTGTCTAATAGTATCGGGAAGTGTTGAGGCTTCTATTTTAACAGCTATAAATCTTTCTTCCATGGGAAGAGAGCGAATCCTAAGTAATGGCTAATATATACCAGTAATTAAAAGCAGTTCTAAGAGACTGTACTGATTTTTGCTCAAGAGTGACAACATCAGAGGTAACACTGTGAAGATGTGAGCGAGTTTGATTTGAGGAAAGAGTCTAGGAAAAGGATCCGAGCATATAAATTTGGTGAAATATTAGATTAAATAATAATAATAACAATATTCTTTAATCTAGGTAAGTCAAGCCAAAAGACTCCCAAATCGCAAGAACTGTAGTAATTGAAAAGTATCAACATTCCAGAGTTTCTTTGTTGATGAGAACTTTCATCTTACGCTGCAGCGTTATCTTCATCTCCCGCGGAAATAATAGTTTCAAGCAGCTGCTGTTAACCTGCATAAAGATTTATTCAGCTTTAAATTTTAAATTAATCTATCCTGCCGAACAGATCAATCGATATTGGTCACGAGACTAAAATACTCCCATTTCGAGGCGGCCATCATTCATCCTTCCCCCTTTTAATTTTAGTCCTTGGAACCTGTCAATGTTGCTAAAAACAAGCGTCATTACTCCTTTTTTTGACTAATTCGACATGAGTTCTTTCGTTATTTATTGAGTGCGCCCCTTTTCGTCTTGAAAATCCATAGAAACTATGCCTGTACTTGCCTAAAGAGAAGGACTTCCAAGACAGCAGAATTTTTTAAAACTTTGGAAGCTAAAAAGGCACTGATTAACCGCTGAATTGACTTTTTACTTATGATTTAATTCGTAGTTGGCTGCAAGTTGTGAGTGATGACCGATAGATAGATGAGATAGAAAATTTTCCTTTATTGCTTTAGCATTTAGCAGAGTAAAGGTATTAGTTTCGCGATCAAGTTTGAATATACTGCCTTCCTATATCTTAAAACTCTTACTCTTTAATCGACAGAAATGCTCACCTCCCAAAGATCAATTTTTTAACTGGGGGAGCTGATCCATTTTTTTACATTTGATTAAAATTAACTACTAGATTTTTATGAAAGATCTCCCAATTAGCCCTCAAGCCAACCTGCATAAACTTTTAATTACCTAAATGTTGAGATAGATCTCCCAATAAATCTGATGAATATAAACCAATTGGAACTTGACTTAAATCAATGCTAAGTTCATGGGCTCTTGCTTGAATTGATAGAAGGTCCTACTCAAGAGAATAAAAAATTAATTTGATTTTTGGGTCTAAGTTAGGAAAAAATACTTTCAAGGAGCTGCATTTTAAGATCAAAGAATGATTGATCCACTTCCAATTCATTTTCCAAATCGACAAAATAGAGCTGAACTAATCTACCGTTTTATTGTTTGTCCCATCCCCAAGCTCTCTATTATCTCAATCGAAACGCCAGTTTCTAAGTATATTTGATTCTACTTGAAGGTGCGTTGAATTATTATTGAGTGATTTGCGAAGGAAGTATATGAAAAAAGAGTATGTTTTGGAGTGCTCTCTTAATTTAGGGTTAATAGTGTTAAAGTCTATGACTGTTTATTCATTTGCCTCGACAAACGAGTTCATAATTATTATTATATGTAATTATACATCCCTCTGATAACGACAAATTTATTTTGAAAACCATGAGGATACTGTTGAGCATTAAGGAAATACAAATGACAAGACAATTATATAAGCCAAATTACAAAATAATAGAAATTAACTCATTTGTTTATCAACATAATGACTGATTTACTGTAAAGGTGTTCATATTCATATCAAACAATTTTTATCATCAAGAAATATTTATAAAAGATGTTAATATATCTTATTGATCAAGATACGAATTGTTACGACTCTTGTTATTTTCAAAATTGAAAACTATAAAGACAAGTAACTATTTTTATTATCAGAAGATTATCTTTGATCAGAGCCAGGATATTAACAGATAAATATCTCATCATTTATTTATTAAACTAATAAATTCCAATATTTTTAGTGCATTCAGTATTAAATTAATTTAAATCTCCATCATGATGGCCTCAAATCTTAATTTGAAAGATGATGATGATCCAAGTGCTTTATTCCTAAATCAAAATATCATCCGCAAGACGAGAAAGATTATCAGTAATATGACGGAAAAACAAAAATTTTAAAAAGCCAAAGCGCATATCATCGATTCTTTGAATTATAAACAGCCACGGTTTGAGAGTTAATCACTTGAAACCCCACTTCTATTCAAAATTGTATATTATATCTAATCCTCAAAATCTTGGGAGTGGACATTATTCATTCTAGGATATGTTTACATGTATATGGTGATACTGGATAGTGAGTCTTATGCAGCAAAAATAGTAGTTGAGACTTTAATTCTTACTATTTTCTGGGCTGACAATATATTTCTATTTTACTGCAAAACCTTTGACAAAAACAAATATTCCAGCTTTTTTATTTTCAAAGTTATTCTCATTTTACTCATGACAATTGATTTGATAGTATTTATTACTCTGCCTTGCTACAACAGCAGGCCTATTCGGCCTTTTCGCATTTTAAGAGCATGTAAATATTGTTTTATTTAGTTATACCAATTTTATTTGATCCTGAATTGAGAAAGAGTCTTTTCTCTTTAACTTCAGCCTATAAAGATGTCTTAGTGTATGTTATATTTTATACTTTTATAATCTGCGGATGGGCCCTTATCGGTTGCAAAACACTAAACTTTGATCCTACTTATGTCAATACATAATACCCTCAATTTATGGATCCCTACAAAAATAATTATAGTAATTTAGGATCAATGATCTTTGTGGTCTACGTAAACGCCACTTATGATTCTTTTCCAGATAACCAAGTCCTTGCCATTCAAAATAGTGAAGCCAATTTTATCTATTTTGCAGTGTTTGTATTTTTAAATATGTTTCTTTTCTCATCAATTCCAGGCTCCCTCATCTATTTGAAATTCAGACAAACCAGAAGTAAAATCATTTTACTAGATGAAATCAAACAACAGCATTCATTACTACTTGCTTTTGTGACTTTAGCTTAATATGAAAAAGACTTAAGCATAGAGAAGTTGGTTAAATTTTTATTGTTTTTATACAAATTCAAAATCAGGTATATTGAATACATCACAGATATTTGCTTACGCCTGGATGATAACAACAACAAATCTATCGTACATTTTAATTAATTCAGCAAGTTAACTAATTCATGCAGCTGAGTAAAATCCTTCTATAAAACTCTGCTATGTTGCCTCCCATTTTCGAAGATTTTCAGTTATGGATCGATTTTCGTAGGTTTATTAATTCTAGACTGCACCTCAAATTAGTCATCAAGCATATTGTATTCTAAATCATCGTAACAATCATAATTATTCTCTCTTTCATCAATGCAATATTTTTAATCTTCTAAGGCAGTCAAATTGCCATTGTTTTCGATTCTATATTTGTTTTTGTTTTCCTTGTAGAACTTCTAATTAGAATCATCGCGTTGGGTCCTTAGAATTTTTTTATGGATCGATGGAATAATGTGGATACCCTCTTGGTAGTTTTTGGTTTGGTTTTCTTTTTTATACCTAATAGCACAGGAGCAGGCAGTATTTCAAGGATGAGCAGAATTTTTAGAATTGCAAGTCTACTAAGGCTCGTTTCACATAGCAACTACCTTAAAAAAGTTAAACTGTAAATTTTCTAAAAAATGAAAAATATTTTTTCAATTCTTCTCTAAATATTTCCAATTATCTTTAAATTTTTCCCAATATTCTTGTTTTTCTTCTACATATTTTCTATTTTTGGTATGGAAGTATTTTACAACTCTTATGCCACCAGTGGTAGCCCGGCTTACAATAACTATGTTGAGTATTCAACATTCCAAAATTTCTATTATGCTCATTATATTATGGTTCAAGTTCTGACTGAAGCTGGATGGTCCCAAGTGGCTTTTGATCACGGTTGGCGAAATGCACAATACTACGCTTATGTCATGTTATACTTCATGCTAATGCATCTTGTCATCACCTACATCATCGCCACCCTTATCAGAGGTATATTTTGGTAGGTTTTTTTCACAGTTAACTCCATTATCGAGGAAAGAAAACATTAAGGAATAGCAGAAGAAGTCAAAGAGGAGGAAATTATTTATAAAACAAGGGAATTTAATTAAATTAATTAATTAATTAACAAAAATGAGTACATCATTCCAAATACCATTATCAAGAGAAATCTAGTTGAAAGCAAACTTGACATGTAGATATTCAAGAGACTTAAACTGACACATGACTCATCGGGTAAGCATGGATCAAAAAAACAAGTTAAGCGCCTTCGCAGCAAAAGAAGTTTGATGGTTGAAAAAATGATAGGTGACTGGAATATAAATATTAAAGATCTTGAAGTCAGCGAAGATATTAAGTAACGATATATGGATAAAAATAAATCCGATTAAATTAGATCTGGTTCAAGTTAAAGCATTGAAAATACAAAAAAGCTATCCCTAAATGACATTGAAGAAGTTGATGAATAAGATTTTGAAAGCGAGTTTGAGGATCTACTTGATGGGCTCATCATTAGTCCAAAGGTTTTATTTAATGAAATCATTGCTTACCCTAAAATATTCGTTGATTTTTTAAATTAAAAACTAGTCAAGCCCGAAACTCTGATAAGTCAATACCAGTTTGATCTCAACTCCAACCCTCTGTACAACCAATAATCCATGTACTACCATATTTATGAAATTCATGCTATCCTTAACATTGAAACTTCTAAAAGATAACAAAAAGCAATGATCATCGAAAGTCTCTATGAATAAAACATCATCACTTAGGAGACAGTCTAAAAGTTGATCAAGAAGAAGCTCTATGAAAAAGTATTTAACATTGATACAAATGGTACACTAAGAAAATTATTCTTGTCTTAGACCAACTAATAATTAATCAAAAAATTCTAAGTCTAATACTTTTCCGATTTGTATGGCTATAGTTTTAGGCACATCAATAAAATGACCTTGTAACCCTTGATGAGATTTTAAGCAACTCTCACTTATTCCCTTCGCAATATATTACGCTATCCTCAAATTGATAATACTGAATTCTTCGAGATGTTTACTCACATCTAAGATCAGATCAGCAATCAATTACTTAAACGTGGTTCGCTTTTCAAATTTGTTTACAAAATTGATCACTAAAGTGATATTTGGTTTTCAATTGAATACAAAAAACAGCAACAGATGCGTGTTCATTTCATCAAAACTGGAATATGGGCCTATACTAAGGACATGGTTGAGGAGCAGGTCTACTATGCTCGTGATATGTTCAACTGGGATACTAAGAGTCGATCAGACTCTAAAGCTTGTGAACAATATCTGAAACGTTTTTACCAAAGTTTTGAAGGATTAGCTTTTAGTTTGCTTGATGAAAATGAATTCTTCCGTACAAACCCTATAAAATATATATACGATCTCTACATTCAATTCTTCGATGTTCAAAAAATAAACAGGTTTATTACAAAAAAGTTAGAGATTTCCAAAATAATGGTTGTAATCCTCTCAAAAGAATAGGAAAGACAAGACATTGGAGTTCCCCCTTTAGAGTATTCGATATCTGATATCATTGTGCCAGAAGGAATGCTTTAAAAAAAGCATACGGATTTTACTTTTGATGAGACGGATAATGAAACATATGAAAAACTAAAGAACATCGCTGCTTTGGATGTGGAAAGGATAGTAGAGAGCGAAGGTCTGCCGTTTTCATATATTGTGAATTTAATGAGATAAATTTCCGATATTCTAAAAATTAGCAGTCAAAATTTTATTTTCCAGATTGAAAAAGTATTAAATGATCAATATGAGGAAGTAAATATGGAGAAAAAATAAGATATGCAAAAATCCCCTATATGAGCTCAATGATTAATCTTGAAAAATATTAAATATTATCAATAACTTAACCAAATCTTGTTGAATTATGATAGTATTATGAGTTTTTTCGCTTTAAAATCATAAGCATAGAATATTTAACACGAACATAAATCCTAAAATTTTAATTTTAAATATTTAAGAGGCTATTCTCTTAAAGTCCAATTACAAAAGAGTTCGACATTCTTTTGATTTTAACAATATAGAAATATAGGATCAGTTTAATTTAAATTTTATATTGAGTTTAAATTAGATATTTATTTGATCGTAAAATGCGCATCATATATTGGCTTGCAATCTATTCTTGCTTAATTCATATATCGTTGTAGGTCATTACCCTTTAGCAACTTTCCACTTTCACATTGGCAGATCTCAATAATGATGAGTTGGTGGAAGTTACCGAAACTACTGACTAGTCATCCACCAACAATTTAAAACGAGAATATTACGTAATGAGAGTGATACATAAAGAGAAGAGTCAAGCCTATGCTCATATGAAGTGGCTTTTTAGGCGTGCTGTTCATTTGCTAATTAGAAATAAAGTCATTCCAGATGAGGAAAGATTAGTCAAATCTAAAATTAAGCCTCAGTATCTTAATAAGAAGAGAAAGTGGTCATTTTCAACTATTTTTGTTATTTGTGGTAGTCCGGAGTAACTTCAGAAGTGCTACTCTGGACTGAACAAACTCGGCATACAACGTCTGAACAAAGAACCTACTATCAACTTCCTCAATGAAAAGATTATCGCATTAGAAGTCTTCAATAGTGGTAAAACAAAACTCGGTAAAGAGCTCGAACGTTTTCCAGGTTTTGAAATTAAAGACGTTAAAGAAGTATAAATAAGGGGAGCGGAGGTCTAGAACTCTGATTTACTAGAAGAGGTTCTGGCGGAAGAGTTTAATGACTCAGAAGAGATAATTTAAGAAGAAGAAATAATTGAAGATATTAACAAAACTGCTCGTGGGCCTATTGAAATGAAAATATTATTTAAAGTAGGGAGGATAGATGAAAGTATATCCGAAGAGAATAATTCTGAGGAAGAAAATGATTGGAGAGATCAACTCTCCGATAATACGGAAGATTATTCTGACAACACATAGGAAACTCTCTGATTTTCTTGAATGCTCAATTAATAATAGGCAAATATATCAATTTAACTTAATTGTATCATTTTTATTCCGCATCATTATTTGGATGGACATTTATGATGGCTTCAAGACAAAATTTAAACTCTCTGTTTTTATGAGTTACAATAGTAAAATCATCCTTCGGGTCTTCATCTTCTTCTTTGCCGATCAAAAGCCGAAGTCGGCCTTAATTGATATCCCCATCAATGTCGACATCTTTAATTTCTCCAATCTTCAATTCTCTCAATATTTTTTTGTTTTGTTTGCTCAACAAAACCAAAAATTAACTGGTCAACACTGTATAAATAATCTCGCCATCATTTTTATCCACTGACACAACAAGTACAGTCTTTTTTAAGTGCTTTGTTGAGTGAAATTCCAGCAAATTTATTGCCTGACTTTATTCGGCATTATACTAAGTATAGTATTACTGATCGGATATAAAAATACGAGGCGGTCTCGAGCGAGTTGTATTTGGACCATCCTGAAAAAATAACGCTGTTTGCTTTACGCCCTGGGAAAATTTACTTACGGCCTCGAAAAAACCTGAAAGCGGTTTTGTAATTAAACCAGTAGCGCCTTGTAAAATCCCTTTAAACATTCCTGGTACTCCGTTTTTCTGGTAATTCTAAACTGGATGTCTTACTATTCCAGTCAAAGCCACTTCAAATCCAGTATATAGTGCAAATAAAGCTGATTTAGTCCCCTGACCAATATGGCGACTTTTTTGCATTTGTATCTTATCTCTACGGGTGATAAATTTTTAATCAAAAGTTACATAAGATATGCCACGAGAACAACTCTCACTGATTACTTCAAGAGAGTTAAAGGTACCAGCCACTACATTCCTGAAAAAGTAAACACCTCCCAAGACTACACCCACTGCCCCCTAAACTGGTCCCTTAATAAACCCTTCCGAAGGCTGGTTAACTATTTCCCATGCTCCCTCTGCTAGATATTTCATGAAAACGTATGGATTTCCAAGAAGGTTAATAGAGCCAGGTATCTTATAAATTTCCTTAAAGAGCTCCTTTCGATAAAATTATCCAAGCTGGCGAGTTAAATGACCTAAGTTGACGTCTTTACGAATAAATCTAGAGAATTTAATTTGGGATTCTGAAACGTTGGAGAGAGCTGTTTTAAAAAGAGTGAGAATTGTATAAATGACAATGTTACCACTATAAGTTGGTCGAATACTAAAAGAGACTTAGATTATCACTTTACCAATCTCCACCTCACGAATAAACACAGATGAACCTTCTTTCACCAACTAATACTGTTCCCACTCAAGACGCGTTTCATATGATCTAAAAATAGAGTTGTAATTTATTTATTTTTTCTTTTCTTCAGCACTGCTGAACTATTTTTTCATGTCATAAAGTTTGGTCACAATTTAGTCATATAGTTTTATGCTAATAGGTTCTACACACAGACGGAAATAATTAATTTATACAATTTGCTTGGTTTTTAGGTTCTGTTCTATCAAACAGACAAAGAACGGACGACTTTTTTAACGTGTTTTTCTTTCTTTGAGGGGAGTAAATAAAACAGGGTAAATTGTGTTATGATTAAGGTTATTGTCAATGTTTATGTATTTAATTTTCAGCTCGTAGTTTCGTTTTTGCTGTTTTTCCATCATGATCAATTCTAATTTTTTTATCTACATGAACATGATCTCTGAACGTGGTTCGCGGCCGCCAATGATCGATACTCCTATATATTAAAAGCTGATGCCCATGTTATTGCGTGTCACTTCATTTAATAACTCTTAATTTTAATTTTGGTGCGAACTACCCTCATCCTTTCGAAATGTTACTTTCCTTCTCAATCCTACTACTTCAAATTAAATTTATATCCATAGTTATTCCTAATCGTCGCTCTTGAACTGCATATGCTGAATTTTGTCAACAGAGTCGAGATCCAGTTTGACCATATCACTATTGTACTTACTGCGATATGGGCCGACAAAATTAAACTGAACCATTACCATGTGATCCTAGGCTGGGTTGTCCCATCCAAAATCAATTTATCTCATAGAATTACACGAGAAATGCTTTTGCAAACTCCATGGTTTGGTTGCTAATGTTAGGCATTCCTGATAAATCTATAGATTAACCAATTTGAGATTGTTTTTAAAGATAATTAAAGAATCCTCCTGACTACGTAGTTCCTTGAACACAATATAAGTAACTTCACTATCTTTGAAAAGCTCAATTTTTAATAGGAGGCGCTGGTCACTATTGTCTAAAGGGCGGATGACAAAAACAATTTCCTATAGATTATCTAACGCCAAAGGTGCTGAAAAATCCCATCCATTAGGCACTTAGATTTCATTATCCATCACGGAAATCTTCACAAATTTACTTTCATCACGGTGATACCAGGCCCAATCACGTTTCTCATTAACCTTGAGATAAACACAATAATCAGTGTTGTTTTGACAGAGAACTATCTGCCTTGTGCAACGATTAACTATCACATAGCGAGGCAATACCTTCAGCACTGTTGTGAAAATTTGTGCCTCCTCCTCGAGACAGTGTAAAGAATTGATTATGACAAGCTCCACTAGCTGATCATAGTTCGCTACACTTAACTGTTGCGTGCCCAACTACTAGGTTGTAAACTCTTTTGCTTGTGAAAAGTCCTATTCAGAAAATCCTAATAAGGGATAATTGATTTGGTTAATGAATACGTACTTAGAATCAGATTAAGGAATCCCTTTCAGCCTCTGCCCAGGCAATAGTTATCCCTGATTAGAAATATAAAATTTATAAGCCGTTTCATTAATGAGTACTGAATCTACATAAAAATAAATGATTTTTTTCTTGTTTTTGCGAATGAGTTTGCTCCTGACTGTGGTTGTTAATGCTCTGTGGTCAACAAAAGATATTTCCTCTATTAGTTCGGAAATTTCTTTGTTGTTCGAGAGATTAATGTTTTTAAAGGCAGAAAAATTGAAACCTGTTAATTTAATACGCAAAGAGACCTCATCCCTACTGCCAAATTAATAGAAAACTTTCTCTTTACTAATTTCCATTAACTCTTATATCACATACTTCTCATGGTTAAGCTTAGTGATAGCCAGCTCCATCAAAATATCCATTGGCAATAAATTGACAAAAGAGCAAAGGGGAGTCACTGCTATCACATTTTAATTTTGGTGTTAAAATTATACTAAGCAATTAAACATGCGATCGTTATCATAGATAATATAATGCTCATAACCTTTCTCTATGTACTTATACTAAAAGCAATAGTTATCTTTCACATTAATTAAGTGCATAAACTCCAATTTCATAAGTTTATTCTCAGTCAATTCTTCTGTAAATGGGATGGCTACTTTTGAATCAGCTTAAACATGGTACTCTTTTGTTCCAATGGTTAGCACAAAAGGATAAATAGTACGATTATGAATGATGTAAGGGGAACTAATAACAATTTGCTTGACTACTGGAGAGGAAATTGCCCATACAATTAGATAGTAAATCTAGCCATTGTATTCGATAAATGTTTTTTCAGTCTGAATAAGATTCAAATAGAGCTTGTATCTTTTTTCATCCCCCTCAATTTGATAATAGACAGTATCAAATGCTTTGTCTATTTCGAGACTTTTACTTTGGAGGTGAGTTTTATCATTATTTTTAAGAGTGGCCTTGACTATAGCATTACTCTCAATGATTATAGTAAAACCTGTTCGATTGGTAATTACATATGGAGAAATTTGACTACCCGCAGCACATTATTATCGATTTATCACGTGGAGATTACCTTTCTCCTGTATATCCTACCAAACCAATTTTAAAACCTTCAAGTACTCTATTGAAAAATTTAGAAGCACAGGACGTGAAGAAGTTGCGAGCAAATATTTTTCTCTGGGACCCATTCTTACCTTGAGATCAGTGTAAGATTTTTAAATCACTGGCTACCATCGTCCTATCATCATATTCCAATAATTCAATTAATACTAAAGTAAAGTTGTGAAATTTTTTGTATTGCCTAACAGCTCAATATCGATATCTGAATTTTAGAGGCAAAATTAAAGAAGGGGAACTGGTAGCTATGAAAGGCCAAATTGTAGAGAAAGCGTTTTAATTGTGAGCTTATGTTTGGAATGGGAAGTATATCCAAGAGGATTACTATTGACTGATTGCCTTCTTTGAGGAGATAATTCTTGTTTCTTAACCATTCTTTCTCCCTCTTCTTAGCCATTTTTCTTGTTTTAGGCTGGCTCAAAGCCTTCCATGAGTTTTATGATATCTCGATAAGATAATTTGAGATTGATATTATCGATAGTGTAATCGCCCCACATATCGGAATACACAATATCGTTGGTCATCTTCATGTGATTAATAAGTTCACATTTAAAAGCCATAGGAGAACTAGGAGAACTCAATGACTGATAATTACTAATCTTGCCCTCATTGTTTTTCTTGTATTTGTAAAATATAATATCACTCAATTTTACATCATAAGAGCTTCCTTATTTATCTTGAGGAAACAATGCTTTGTTAATCTTATAAATTTATGGATGAGGTTGCTGAAAGCGAGTCCAAATCACTGTGATATTTCCCTTGAGAGCAAAGCTATCTTCTTTATTTTGAACTATGTTATAGTGACTATTAAGCAAAAAAGTTTCACATTTAATTAAAGGGAGATCTGGAAAAGTATCCTGCTTAGGATAACAACTGTCATCGAGAAGAAAATATTTAAACAACGGAAATAGAGTCTCTTGATTGTAATTAAAATCAATTTAATTAATGAAAGTATGCATCGTCTTTTCACCGGATGGTGGCATCTATATAAGGAATTCCAAACCATGATCCTTTGAGTTTAAGTTTAAAGGAGTTATTATAGATCCTTGTGAACCAACCAACACATGTAATGATTTACCATTTACTTTCATCTCTTTCAGCATATTTTAATATCGTATGAACTAATACTCACAATTTTGTATGATGATAACTGTTTCATTGATTTCAGGGATGATGCAAGAAAATTCGTCAAGATTAAGTGAGAAAATCAATTTTGAAGGTGGGATTAGATGTTGATACTAGTGATTCGTGTTGTAATAGCAATCAGCACGATCATCATAACTCAAGTTAAACATGAAGCATTTATTAATGAGATTGTAAATGAGTTTGGGAGCATTCACATTGATGTGCTTTATTCTTCCCCTCATCACCAAATCTTTTTCAATGGAAAGGAAAGGTAAAATCATGTCTTTCTCACTACTGTTGCTTCTTTAGAACTCCATCTCAAAGATGAATTCATTTTCGATAATATTACATTTGCAACCCTACGCACTGATTATATATCGAGTGATCCACTGCGATTGCGTAACTTTCTCTTCGAAAAGACCTTCATTAACTCGTATTTCTTGCAATACTTTATACTGCTTTGTAAATTTGTTTAATTCATCCCGAGAAACATGAATTCTTCGGGAATTGACTTCTGGTATGGATATAAATTTTACTCTTTCCATTTCCATTTCAATGTATTAGTCATGAGGATGACTATTGAAATGCGCATTTAAATTGAAACCACTGATGTTGAGATGAGTGTAAAAAGGATGAATGGATTAAAAAAGTGCCTTTTTTATTTATTCTTCAGTGAAGTTAAGAGGTCCGAATAGGAAAGGGCCTCTGTTTGGAGTGTCGTAGCGATGAAGTGAAATAGGATCGAGAATAAACAGTATAATCTGATTAGTGAGGTAGTCCACAAATCTAAGAAGTGGCTGCTGCTGGTAATTTATTTACTGATCATAGAGATTTAAAGTCAAAAAGTTTTTAAACCTCTGCTCGTTGATAAAAACTAACGGTTCGAACACTCCTGTCAATACTTATACAGCATTTTAATTCTTCCTGATTTTTTTAGTCTCAACTATAGGGTATGCCACAGCTTGAGTAAAAGGTTTACTGTTCGTATTTGGATAACCTGTAATGTCACTCAAAGTTAAATGTTTAGCTGTAAGCTTCAAAAACATGAAATCAGTGCTCTTATCAATCTGCATTGAAACTGTGTCAACACAAATTTTATTAAGCCAGAAGTTGTTGCGTCCATTTACAAGGTATATCTCTGCCTCATCGCATACCAATTCAACGTGAAATAACACTAAGCAAGGATATTTCTCTCTATATTTTTAAAGTTACACATAACTGCCATCATATTCAAAGTTAGGTGCCTTATGATATCTTTATTAAATTCCGTTGCGTTGTTATAAAATTTATTTTAGTATTTCTAAAATTTTAATATTTTTAGCAGATTAAGAATAAGCTGCTTCTTATTTTTTGCCCATCAACCGAGAGAGTACATCATAAACAAACTCTGCGTTGTAATTGATGAACAATTTATTTACTCTGCTTTTAACAGTTATTTCCCCAGTGTATTTAGGGTGGGTCTTCTTCTTACCTTCAATCAATATTGAAATATTGTTTTTCTGCTCCCCTTCATCATCATCGTCGGGATCTTCGAAGTAGTTAACCATGTTACTCAGCAGTACACTATACTCCTATGCAATATCCGGTCCCAAAGACAAATTTGTGAGTTTAATTTCTTGAAGATTAATAATTCTTTCAAACAGTAAGTTGTTTTCCTTCAAGCAAACCGTAAGCTTCAATAATTCAACTCCCAATATTTTTTCAGCAGAATTCTTTTCATAAATAATTTCCAATTTATTAACTCTCATTTAAATTTTACTGTCGTAGCGAATGAATATACTTGGCTAACTATCAGCTTATTCCTCCATCATTGTGAACATTTTCATTTTTGAGCTGCTCTCAAAAATTCGCTGCTAAATATGATAGATCCATTTATCCACTGCTTCTTTTGTTTTGCATCTAATAATTTCGTTGATAAGAATTGATTCAATCTTAAACGAAAAATCATCGACTCGAGTTATCTTTGAGTTTAGTATGGATATGGTCTTGGCTACTCTACTATAATCGATTTTTCCTGTTGCCTGCTCTTTGTCGTAAAAGTATAAATCTGAGTCAGAAAGTACTGTGTAGTACACATTCAATGTTTTAAAGACGTTTATGATTTCTAATTCTCCCTCCATATATTTTTCCTCCTCAATGATATCATTTTTGTATTCTGCGCTTCGAATCTTTATACTCCGGTACTGACTCTCCAAGCAGTTAGCGATAGAATAAAGAGACTATTAATTCAGTACAATTCGCAGAATTGGTATGCCGCTGGTAACTTCTTTTAAACCTTTTCGGAGAGTTATTTGGATATTCAGATTATCAAGAATCTTATTTTATCTTTTAGTCTCCGCTGACGAATTAAGATAAGTAATGCCGAGATTAATGATGTTGGCAGAGTGACTATTGAATTACTTTTATAACTGACTTATTTTTACTCCCTAAATATAAGCATGGAGTTGAGATTGTGAATCTAACTATACTATAATATCGATCTGCCTCACAGACACGCGATATTTATACATCTTTTCCTTGCTCTCCACAGGATTTTGATCTACTGAGGATCCTTGGTTGAGTGCCTCTGCTCTCAATAATATTGCATTTGCTTTTATCTTTTACCTTTCCCTTAGCTTCACCAATTCTGCAATGAAACTCAAAAATTGAATTTAATGGATTATCTTTACTGCCTCTATTTATAGATTGATGGATTGTTATCGGCTGCTGTTTTCCATCTCAAATTGCAGTAATTTAGTCTAACCCCCGACTCTTTTCCTAAAAATGTCGACCTTACTCTTGTTGATTAAATCATAATAGACAACAGAAATGTCGTTAATCATGACGCCCAGCTTCGTGCATTATTTTATACTTTCAAACTGCAACTAGATATTGTAAGCTTAAAATAATAGTTTTTGATTGACTCTATGATGGTCCATACTCATTTGAAGCGATTGAAAAAGCAGATAGAAGCCAATAGATTTAGCAGATTTGCTGTTCTCTACAGCCTCTACTAAGCGGTTTATATCTTTCTCAATAAGATTGAGATCTTACTGTGAAAGATCGATTTGAGCATTCTTCGAAAGAATATTAAGCCATGATTTGCGATTTTTAGATTCATAGGCACTTTTCATTTTTTATAATTTGACAGTGGCAATTGCCTCTTCTCGAGTCCACTTCATCAGTAGCTTTTTATCAATACACTCAATAAGACTGATCTGCTCATTATTGACTTCGTTAAAGTTTGTATTCCTCAAATGATGGAAAAGTTGTTTGAAATCTGTTTATTTTGTAAGTTGCTAGCCTTAACTTATTTCCTTCATCTTAATAATATTTTTTTGGGTCTTTGCATTGGCAAACTGCTGGTAAACCTCAATAATTTGCTTGAGTTGTGCATAATTGAGTTTAACTTCTAAAAGTCGCAAGTTGCTGCTAAAAAAGTAATCATAATTTTGTTTATTCTTTTCCATTAGCAACTGGCCATCAATAGTAAGTAATCTATGCTATTCCCGCAAAATTATCCTTTGCATGAGCTTAATTTTTTATTCTTGGGAGTATTCATATAGATTGGCATTATTATCTTCTTACCAATAAAGGCTGATCTGTTTCAGATTTATCCTCTTACGGATCTCTGTGCGATCGTTCTAGACTTGAACAAATTTCTTTTAATTTTTGCTGTTAATTGTAAGAGCATCTATGCTTTAAATGCAAAAACCCAATGAGAAAGCTATATCCTTCAATGAGGCCTCGTCTTAGCAGTCTTCAAAAATTTCGGACTCTGTCGCTGAGGAAATATCAATTCGATTATGATTCTCGATGCGAATGTGAATATTGTTGACTTGAAGATTAACGTTGTGCAAAACCTTTATCAGCAACTTTTTGATAAAACCAGACTATCCTTCGCCTTAGCTTGCAACTTCTTCTAATTTTTTGGTTAAATAAGTTAAGTAATTTTTGATCAGGAGAAGTTTGGCGTTTTGTCGAAGATCTTCTTCTTTAACATTATCCATAACCTTCTCCAATTTGAACACAATTAGCACGTTACTGACCTTGATTTCGACTGGAGCTGAGCTTAGTTTATTCCACGGGATGTCAATTTCTAGTGATCCTAAAAAGGAGAACTTGATGGTGAGGGGAATATTATAGAGTTGTAGTAGTTAATTGATTTTGATGTGTTTGAAAGACGCATCCTGTATATGAATCTTTCCAGTCCAGAAGGCTAATTAAACTTTGTCTAGTCCTGTGATAAATTCGCCGAAATATCTGCGCAGAATTGACTGAACTACCTTCTCGAGCATACTATAATTATTTTAGCATGACAAAAATATCATTGATGACGCTCAATAAAACTCAATTTAGTGCATCGGATTGAATCAGACTCAAATACTAAGTTTTTATCTTTACACTAAACTAAAAATTAAATAATTATATTTATCCATTCTGATGAATCATTTTCGTGGGCGGCCTCTCTTTCGTTTAAATGGACGCTATATTGTCTATAAATTATCTTATCTTTTGATGAGGCGTTCATTATCCTGATTTTTAGACTAAATACTAGAAACATATGTTTCATTCAGTTCATCTTTTTGTTTTTTAGAGATCTTTAACTGTTTCTTCTTTTATTTTTTGAAGTCTGGTTACAATTTAATGTTGCAATTTTTATCAATTCGTTTGATTTTTGCATCATTTGAATTTTAGGTTTCCCTATGAGATGTAGATTATTTGCTTTCGAGTTTTAATTTATCTAATTTTTAGAGGCCTGAGGCAGAGATACAACTCACTTGTTCTGCAATCAATTTTGTTTCTTGGTAGAGTCCAAGCATTTAATACTGCAATTGTATTACTTGTTTTGCAGTTTATCGAGCCAGAGACAGATTGCTCTATTTTTTGGCATTCTAAAAGACTGAGACTGTTTTGGTCAATCGTTACTTTACTTTTGATTTATTGATCTACAGCATCTTTACTAAAGCTAAATGTCTTGGTATTGTTTCTGCTGCCTCCATCAAGAAGATGATATTTTTCTGGAAAGTCTATGATAAGTTCATTATAGATATCAATGCAATTACAAATTTTGCATTAAACTGTTTCAATAAATTTGTATAATTATCATCTGCAAGTAAATTATTCCAAACCACAAATTTTTATAAAAAATAAAAAAATTGCCATCTCAAAGAAATTTAAAAAAGCAATAACTGCAACGAAGGAAAAGTAAAAAAGATAAGATTTACTTGGAGATAAATAAATTGCACAATCATTCACATCGTCTGGAAGTTGAGGACTTTAACCAAAAGCAAGAAATTTCTCGTGCTGCTGAACTTATTATTAAAATTAGGTGATGGTAACAAAACAGGGATAATTGATTTTATTATGATCTCAAAAATGTAATTTTAACAATTGATTAATAGGAACTTTTTGCGAGCGAATTCATCAAGACAAATCTGTTTTGAAAATGAATTGGATATTATATTGTCTGCACATTCAGTTATTTATATATAGCTTGTTTTAACTTAAGCGCCAATGGATACTCCTCTTAAAACAGAATTAGGCTCCTAAAATTTGTATTAAATTCCCTGCTGCACCATATGCCTGGCGGAACTTAACTAAGATATGGCAAGCCTAGACTGTGGGCATATATTTCATCTTGGTTGCATTAGTCAGCATTTTTAGTACCGTGGCACCTGTCCCAACTGCCAAAAGCGCGCTTGTCTCAAGGAAGTGAGAACTATTCATTTCCAGCTTACTCAAAATTCAAAGGCCAACGCTCGTCTGCATTCATTGATTTCTTCCCTTGATTTGTCTTAACGCAAGCAAATGGAGCAGTTGATAAAGGAAATAAAAACCTAGGCTGAAAAAAATGAAAAACTGAAGGTCTAAGTAAATCAGGCCGATAAGTAAAAAAAGAAATGGAAGGAGTAATATTAAAAAATTCGCGAAGAATTGAAATCGAGTAAAAAAAATGTAGAATAACTTAGAGTTTAAAATATCAAACTCATCAACTCAAACAATTCATTGACTGAAGATGCTAATCGGTTGTAAAAGAATGATATTTCCAATCAACTTAGACTCGAAAAATATTAAAAACAGCAGAAGTAGTTCGAGAAAATGCTTAAACTCAAGTAGATGATGAGATATAATGCTGAGGAACTGATGTCGGAGAAGACTTTACTTGAAGGCAAAAATCAACCAGAAGAAATGGCCAAACTTTGGTATGACATGCTCATGCTAAAAAATTTGGAGTTGCGTAAAAAAAGAGATCAGATAGACGATTTTACTTTACAGCTTAGGGATCGAGAGGTTGAAATCAATAGACTTAAAAATGAAATGGAAGCCATTCGCAGAGGCACCAAATAGGCCAACTAAAAAAGAGTTCAAGAACGTAAAAGATACTAGGAGCTCAAGGTTAAACATCGATCATTGATGTAACAAGCAAAACAGCACGGAGTGAAAGGAAGTGAAATCCCAGACATAGATGAAAACAGTCAAACACTATTGAATAATAATTTTCCAAATCCTATTGTTGAACTAATGGTTCCATAAGCTCTGCATAAGCCAGTCTTTAAAACAAATGGAGCCTCCAAAATCGGGGGATTCTGCCTTAAAAGAAGAGCAGAAAGTGGTTCGAATATTGGATGATCGATTACTTATCAATTATCTTATTTTAATTTATATCTTAACTTTAATTGAATATCTCAATAAGTCCTTAGATTATTGTTCACAATAGTAAAGGGCTCTGCAATATTTAACTTCATAACCACTCCGCATCTTTACAGATATGAGATCAAATTGAAAATTATACTGATTCATAATGAATAAATTAAATTTTAGGGGAAATGTTCATCGTCTTTTAACTGACTTTAATTTGTAAAATATGTGCTGCTCTGTTAATAATAATAAGTCCCACTCTTACTATCATAAGGCGAATGCAAATCAACCAATCTTGTAAAGTAGGATTGCAAGCTGTCCCTCGTAGAAAAAGATATAGTTTTTGGCCTCATAGCTCACATAAGAACTAAAGTTCTTGCCCACAATGCAGTGCCAGTTGGTCCCGTATTTTTAATCAAATTTTTCTTTAATGTGTTTGGACATGAGGTACTCTACTTTAAGCGTATCGACTGCATACTTCGCCTACATTATATTTTAGTTACTTCCTTCATTGCCTAAGCTATCATGTCTGAGTTGTCAGGCATATCAATGATATTCTCTTTTTTTATGACCTCTGTCATTTGGTAACTTAATTCAATTATAAGTAAGTTTAAAAGATAGAATTTGATTATTTTTATCCTTTGTGTGAATAATTTCAAATGAATAATTCAAATTTGTGCTTATTGTGTTTACTTTCTCAGTGAAGGAAATCGCAATAATATGTGATGAATTTTGAAATAATGTAAAAATAATAAAAGTTGGTGGAACAAAATTGCTTAGAGTGCTTTAAGAAGGACAAACTGATCGAGAAATATTTAAACTTAATTGAGCTGTTCAAGAAAAAATCAGAACGCTCTATTTTAAAGAAGAGCAATGAAAACGTAAGTTCTAACACTTCCCACTCTAATCTGAAGATATCCAAATTATCACTTGCAATTGTTTTATATAAGTTAAACTTTCGCAGGATAACTTACCTGTTTTAAAGATTAAAGCATGTTGTTGATGGCCCAAAATATCAGAGTCAGTATGCTTTTGCTCATATTATTTAATCGTTTGTCATCAAGCATGCTAATTTCAACATGAAAGCCCTGTTTTAAGTGTGGAAAAAGACCAATTTTAAAATTAACTGTGAATAATTCAATTAAAATGGAAAAAACAAGGTTTTATTGGAATAATAAGTGTCTAATCTTTTATAAAGCCACAAATTGAAGAGTGATAAAAAGGATAATATAAAATAGTTAACAAAAAAAGTTTTTGAACTCACTCAATAGTTAGCACAACTTAGTTTTAATAATAAACTGCTTGAGCGCCAAGTATAAGAGAACAAACGTCGCCAAGACATGGAAAGTAAGAAGAAGCAATCAAGTATGTAGAATTTTGCTGAAGAAGTTGCAGAAAAGAATGAAATAATTGCAGAGCTGCAGGCTGCACTAACATTTTATGAAACTAAGCAAGGTAAAGGCGAAAATAATGTATTGGAGGAAGATAGCTTAACAGTCAAAAAATAGGTGGAAAAATTATAAAAGATAAATGATAAAATTCATTTTTAGCTCGAGAGAAAGGGATAGCAACTTATCAAAAATCAATAATAATTACGATATTACCAAGGGAAAGCTCGTCAACTTGAGTTAGAGATCATAAAATTAAGAGAGCAAAATTTTGAAATGGGAGTTGAAATTTCAGATATATAAAAGAAGAAACAATATTGGAATAATATGAGTTTATTTTTGGAAAAAAAGTTAATTCACCTTAAAAAATATTAAAAGACAATCTGCAACAACTTAAGAGTAATTGAACAATGCTCTCTTAGTGACAATAATAGCTTCAACAGCAGTATGAAGGCTAGAAATAGCGCCTACTTGCTAGAAGATGTCATCATCAGCTTGAAGAACGCTGAAGAAAAGGATTCATAGCATAAAGATTTTAATACAATCACAAGATTTCAGAATGAGTATAAAGTATAAAAAATTCTTAACTATCTCTACAACATCGAGCTCGAAGATAGCTGGATGAATAATGAAGAAAGATTGTTTGATAACGAATAATTCAGCGTTCTTAATGATGTTAAGGTCAAATTTATGGCTTTACACAAACAGCTTTAGCAGCTAAAAGGTAAAAAATAAAAATATGAACAAGTTGTAAAAAGTATTAAGGATGGCCCAGCTCGAACAAGCAAAAATTGCAATGAAGGAGATTAAATCTATTTCAATGAGCAACATGTTGAAGGTTCCATTTTTGATATTTTTGCCAGCAACAAGGGGCTAAATGAGAAGCCAGAACCTTACACTCAAAAGATTAATAGCAAAAAATAAATTTGTTAGCGATGTATTCGTGATCAAAGCAGATAAATAACTACTCGACGCTCTGAGCCTGGTTTTACAATAAAACTGCTTGAGATGGAGTTGTAGAAGAACAAGCAGGTTGAGAAAATATCCGAGTTGAAGAATAAATTGTTTCATATTCGCAGTATGGTGATGAATTTTATCAAAGCTCTTGACATAAAGTACTTTATTCCTTATTCAGAAATTTGAAACCCGAAGCTAGGGATATAATGGAAATATTTTTTTAGCTTTTCGAGTATTCCGAGGAAGAGAAAGAAATAATCCTCAAATTAAAAGATACCAACTAAAAACGCTTTTTTGGTATATTCTGACTTATTTATTTATCGATTTTTCTAATAATTAACTGTTAGAATTATTTTTAATATTATTACTAGCCTCAATAAATCAAGAATTTTAACGTGGGATATGCAAATAACATATTTATCAAGCTATTTCAAATATTTTTAAACAGTCTATCCTATTCTATTAATTACTTAGAATTGTCAATGTCAAGGTAGATAGGTCAATCCCCCAAATATCTATTATTAACATCTCCAGCCATGAAAAACTATCATAATAGTAATAAAGTGGGATCATACAGCAGCCCAAAGCCTTTGAATCGATAACTTTAAACTGCCAAACTAACAGTATATCTATTTTAAATGAGAAAAATTCAAGCAGTCGGGGTTTGAAATTTATATTTTAAAAGGATATGTAGCTTATAAAGGGATAGCTAAATCAGTGTATAGTTAGCACAAACTATGAGGAACAGCGCAATGTAATTCAAAAACCATGCAGAACTCTTTGAAAATACTTATAGGCATTCTCAACTCGGAAATGACAGAAATGGTTAAAGATTAAAAGCGTGGTCGTGAAATGTAACTGTAGGCGAATGATAAAAAAGCAAAAAAGATCGAGTACGATATGGAACAAATCATGCAAAAATAAAATTAGGAGATCGCTAAGATCAATTGTCTAAAGGAGCAGTCTGCATCAGCTCGAAGTGATCGTGTTGTTTTCAGCAATCTCTTTAAGAAAATAGAGAATGAGATCAAACAGCATGAAGATCTCTATAAGGAAACTATCATAAAAACTTAAATCATGCGGCAGGCTAAAAATAAAAAAAGAGAAGAAGAGGCAAGTCTGGAAGCAAAAGATGAGGCAGACAACAAGGACTAAAACATTCTGATTAACACTCATGATAAAAATACACCTGAACCTTAAAACGATGACAGAATTTTCATTACAAATCCAAAATAAAAAAATAGCCACCACATGACGAACACAAGCAAGCATTCAGAAAAACAAACATATCATCGTAATAGCCACAAGGAAGAAGATATAGACTTGTAGGTGGACATTTAATAAAAGTAAAATCACATAGAAAAGATATTAAAACTAGCAGAGTGTAACAGTTTTGATTAAGCAGTTACTCATTATTCTTCTCTCCAAAGTAAAAATTCATAGATTATCTAACAGATTGAGGGATAAAATATGAGGATAGATTAGTTAGAGAGATAAATTTAAAAATTCAAAATAGATCAATGCATTAATTAGCTATAATATGATAGAGAGCTTAAAAAGATCGAGAGTCGACCCAGTATAAGTAAATTAATGAGTCATAGCCTTATCCAGACACCTCCCACTTAACATCATTAAATTGAAAAAGATGCAACAGCTCGAGATATTTTATACGAAGTGATAAAACTGTTAGATTTGCCCTCATCAAGATAGGAATTAATCGATTTTTAAAGTGAATAATTAATAAATTAGTTAGAAGTAAGTCTTAATAAGCTTGCTCTACAGAAAGGGAATCACTTAAACTAAGAAAGTGTTCATAATGGTGAAAACCTGTAATCAATAATTTCTAAGATGTAGCGTTATGATTCCTGCTAACGCCTTTTTAGTAAAAAGCAATTTGTAAGCTAGTACATCCGCTAGACATGTAAAACCAAAAAACTTCCTCGCACCAAAAAGTGACCTGATATCTTGTTTTAAACTCAATTAATTAATTTATTAATTTATAATTTTATTTTCCACATGATCAAGCAACTCATTTTTCTTGCACTTCTCGCATTAGCGCTCTCAATTGACACATGCACTCAAAAGGCTTTCGCTGATTGTGAAGCCGATGTCCTAAAAGGTAATTAAAGAGATATTTAGCTTTTACTTAATGCGATAAAGCTGCCAAGGAGAAGGGGGCAGATCAGACTGCTGACATTAACTGCCTCAAGTTTTTGCTAAGTGCTAAAAAGGACTGCTGGCCATGTATTTGCGAAATTGCCAAGAAGAATCATTGGAAAGTGAAAGGATGTGATTTGATGAAGTCCATTATCGAGCATCAGGCCATCATTGGAAATCTATTGTCAGTATGATCATATTATCCAATCCAACAAAGCATTCTCTTTTTCTAAAATTATTGTTTGAAAGATGAATTGAGTATTTTGAATACTAAATTAAGTTTTCAACACTTTAAAAAAGAAATCGTTTCCTGCCTCTTGTTTCATAAAACTGAATAAATATCAATTAATAATTTACTCGATCTACCAATGAAATGAAGAGTTGAATATCACGATACATTTTAATGGCTTGGTTTAGTTAATAATTTAAATGCTTTACGATAAAGAGATTGCTTGTAAAACAAGAACGCCATCTTGTATTTATTATATCGAAGGTAGTTCTATCGAAATTTTAGCCAAACATTGATCAGTACATCAAAATATTTGCGTAAAATAGTCAGCTCATAGTATCTATTCGCTCTATCCATATTTCCTTTTTACTCCTTCCATTATTTTTGCAAATGTTGGGCAAACTATTTAAACTGCTGACGTAGCACCATTTTTTGCAGTTGAATTTTCCTGAGTCGAATGGATCTACTTCATACTTTTGTGTACAATTCGCAAGAGCAAATCAATTTTAAAGAATCGAATTTTTTGCGAAGGTAGTGTTATTAAGCTATTTGGCGGCGTTTAATTAAGAGAGCCCAGGCCTTAAATGAATTTCTTAAAATAATGAAATCCTTTTTCTCCTTCATAAACTCAGCTTCAAGTTGTTTTTTGACTTGCAACTTGTGTATCTTTCTCCATCGCGTTACTATCTTGAAAAGCAGATGTTAATTGATAACTTGTTTATAGCTTTAATTTTTTGCCCTCATACGGCATATTGCTAAAAGTTCTCGAATTAAAATGTTGAAATGATAAGTTTTAATCAATCTTTTAATCTTGACCTATTTTTATTGAATCTCTTCATAAGTTTCTTCATCAGAAGATTCGTCCCAGACTATTGTAACTCTTTAGAAAGATGATTAACTCTTTAAGCAATTTTTATATATATTCGCTCTGTCAATATTTTATTTATCACTCTCTTAGGGCCTCTTTTGTTTAATATCTTAACAGTGCATTTAATTTGAATTATTATCCTTTTAAAAATTGTTAGGTCTAAATCAAAGATAATATCTTGGATTCATAAGGCAATCAATTAGATGATAAAAAATCATTGCCCTCCCTGTTAAAAGCAGCTTCTATATTGTTCTGCTTCTTTGATCATATCCTCCTCCGTCCTCACGTCATTTAGCTTCATTTCTAATGTGATAATGGGCTTTGACTTTGGTATTAAATGTAAATGAGCATGACTGACTGTCTGGCCTGCATCTTTTCCATTTTGGATGAAAATTTAGTATTGAACCTTATAAATGTGTTGCAATTTTTTACATACCTCCTGTGCAGTCATAAATAAATCCAAACTCTCGATTTATGTCAGGTCCTGAATTTTTGGTACCTACCTTTTTGAGCATACCAAAACATGCCCCTGGACTGTCGGCTTGCGATTCACTGTGGCAAAGACATTTTTTCGAATCAGGAATATTTGGGAAGAGGGAATTATCGACTCGCCAAAGATGGTATCTCCAGCTACCTTCTGACTCATCAATTTAAATAAATTATAATAAAATGGTACCAACTCAAAGTTGGATTACAAATTTCCTGTTTAGGATAAATTGATGAATAATATATAATAATTAATTCCTCTCTTCCAATAAAAAGGAGAAGATTAAAAATAATCCAAAATATTGCCCTATATTAAAGAAATGTAGGAAGCACTTTAACGACCTTATCGATAAATAGGAAACCACTTTCCCGACTTTATCGATATGTAGGGAAACATTTTCCCTACCTTATATATAAGTAGGGAAATACTTTCCCTACCTATATATAATATTTTAGGGTCAGTTTGTTCGCACAGATTTTAGAGGTATTTATTTGATGGTTTAATTTGGCCACTTTACTTAATCGACTTAACAATTTCCTAATATTTTAAATATATTTAAAATCAAACACATTATTTTTATCAAATTAATTAAAATTTGTTTGAGTAAAAATTTATAAATACAACGAACATTATTTTATTTAAAACTTCTAACAAATATTCTTTCACTTTCTTAATGACATTCTATAGTCTTGATATATTTAATGGTAATAACTTCCTCGAGATATTTTTATAATATTTTTAGTTTACTCTATAAAAAATAAATTAGTTGCAAAAATATTAGTATTTATGTATTTCTAAAGTGGGTTCTAAAACTTCAATTAAATAATTGCGTTATCAAAGGATGTATTGATACTATTATCATTTATTGCATTAAAACTATTTAGTATTGGATGTGGCACCATTTTTCTATTAGCCAATAATTAAACGAAAGTTGGTAATGATTTCAAGAATATGTCTTTGAGATGAAAAATTGTATTATTTTTGGCAATAAAATAATGAATGCATTGGATGGAGAGGAGAAACGACTGGTGGAATCATATAAAGCCACCAATCGTCAATTGCGCAAACAGCTCTAAAACTTGAACAACGAAATAGACAAGATCATTGCTTTTAGGACCAACCGCATTGGCCTGAAGAAAATGCCAGCAGTTTAAAAAAATCTGCTAAAATCTCAAGATTTGAAACTATTGCAACAGTAAGTTGACAATTTAAGAAAGCGACTTGAACAGCTGAATCGGGATAATGATAGTGCAAAAGAAAGAGCCAAAGTGAATTATATGGAGCGTATTAAAGAACTATAGGCACAACTTCCTTAAATGAGTATCTCATTTCCTATTTATAATCCGAAAAATAGTCTCTACGCAAGCAGGTTATGCAAACTGACAAAAAAGTTAAGGAGCTCAACACAACTGATATAATGAACTAGGAGTTTAAACTTTATGAAAAAATATAGCAACTTAATCAAGAACTTATAAGGACCAAAAAGATACAAAGTTAACTAGCTAGGGATATAGAAGATCAGAAGAAGAGTGAGTCAAAGTTAACTGATGTTATACACGACACTATATAAAAACATAAAGAAAAAATCACAAAATAATCCACTTTAGGGGGAGTCTCGAGAATACAACTCCCAATTACTCACACTCCTCAAATATCCGATGAAGAATGGAAAAATATAAAGAAAGAATTTTTGGAGTTAAAGGATAGCAAGCAACATGAGGAAAATTAACTTAATGAAGAAAATGATCGACTTAGATCAGAGATTCGAGCACTTTAACTCCGACTGAAGCAGAAAAAATCCACAATATAAAACATTCGAACTTTAGAGGGGAAACGAAAAGAAAGGAATTACTCGACACTTGATGAATCTGGATCGGGAGTAGTCAAGGGAGATAAAGATAAAAATTTTAGGTGTCGTAGTAAGAATAACTCCTATAAATATAATACCAAACAATGATTAATTAAAAATATCAATTTTTATCAGTCTGATATTGAATTTATCTGCCAAAATTGGCGCTTGTTAATGAGGTTCTTTCTGGAGAAACGAAATAAATTCAGCATCAATATAAAGACCTAAAATGAGTTCTAACTTGAAATACATAGGAAAATTAATATATGGATCGTGATATGAATGCAAACCTATATTCTTAAATTATAACTCCACCCTAACAGAAATGAACGATACTCCCAGCTAATTACATCACAAAATGTGCAAAAAAGTAGCTCAGTTGACTAGAGTTATCTTCTACCTTAACACCAAGAACGACTAGTACTAGTCCAACCTCAAAGCTGTTGTCAATGCCTACGAAAACGAGCTTGACAACACTGTCAAAGAAGTAAAAATAGCATTACTCAGGCAAATAACATCATACAAAAGTACAAAGATGTTGCAGACCAAGCCAATAAAAATGGCTAACTTGAAAATCAAATTAAGAAGGTCCAAGACAATTTGGAAAGGTAAAAGGAAAAATCGTATCAATAATTTGAAAAATATAAAAAGACCAGCGAGTAGCGAGAGGCCAAACAGACTTCTTAAGCTGCAAGAAAACTACGTGAGTACTAAAATTAAGTATAATCGACAAGAGGAAGAGTCTAGGCCTTAGGAAGAACTTTAGAACAAATCTCTAGTAAGCTTTAAGGGGAAAGGAAAAGCCATGAAAAATCAATCAACGATTTAACCCGTGAGCAAAATGAAAAATACGCAAGCTTGATGAAAAAGAAAATATAAATTGAAGAGGAGCTCAATGTCAAGAAGGGAAAAATTCTTGATTATTAAAAATTGATTGGAGACCTAAAGAGACAACTCTAAGATGAAATTAGGAAACAAAAATTATCTGCTGATGCTTTACTATAAGATTTAGTAACTCTTAACCAATGTAGAAAAAATAGACAGAACGTAAAATTCGCGAATTAGAGGATAAATTAAATCGAGCAGAAAAGAGGGCAGAAACTGCTGAGAGTTTATGCTAAAGTAGTAAAGCGATGCTAAAAGAAGCACAGACAGAAATTTCCATCTTAAAGGCCAAGCTATCAAAGCAGGAATCCTTACTCTCATAAAAGGATGTGGCTATTGATAATCTAAAAAATGATCTCAACTCTAGGAGTAAAGAGTGCGGTGATCTAAAGTAATCTAATCGAATTCTGCAGGTATAGATAACTTTATCAAGAAAACTAATGAACAGTTGTAAAAGACTATAAAGGAGTTGTAGGACAAACTGAATTTGTTGTCTCGTGAGTCTTCTCTAAAGAATGGATAGTTTGAATCAATGAGACAATTTTATGATAGGCAATTAGCTGAAAAGAATACTTAGATCTCTGTACTGAAGGATAAAATTATCCAACTCCAGAAAAATAACTAACTGATGGGACTAGAACTTGCAGGCTTAAAAGATGCTAATAATAAGAATAACTTTGATAAGCTAAAGGAAATTGAAAAACTCAAACAGATTATCTAGGAACTTAACGCAAGAATTGAATCGCTCAAAAGCAACTCTTCAGATCAACTAAAGGATCTTTAAAGACTGCTAAAGGAGAAAACAGCTAGATTCTAGTAATAAATGAAGGAACTGATCAATAGATACGAAAATCAAATCAAGTAATTATCACAATCTCATGATAATTAGATCAGAGCATTAAAAAATCAGCAGAACAGCGACTTAAAATCTCAAAAGGATAAGTTCGAACAATAGAAAAGAGATTTCATTTCACAATACGAAGCAAAGATTAGAGATCTGGAAGAAAATCTTGCCGCATAAATTCGGAAAATGTAGGACTCCAATGGCTACCTAAAGAAAATGTATGAGGAAAAGATTAACAATTATTAGAAATAAATCGCAGAACTTAAATCCAAAGTAGTCCAACTCAACAGAACAGTCTAAACTCTGTAAGAGAAGATTAGAAAACTTGAAGGCTAATTGGAATTCATGCGCAAAGAGAAGTTGCAACTTAAGGAAGAGATGAGCCACCTACAAAAATCATTGGATGATCTTATGAGAGACCGTAGCATGCTGCAAGGAAATTTGGGAGAGGAGATTTAAAAACTGCGAAAAAAATTAACTGAGCAGGAGTTCAGTTATGAGGAAAGAATCAGACTGATGAAACTAGATCACGAAAACTAGGTGCGCTTGCAGGAAAAACTGCTAACTGAAAGATTCTAGGAAGAGAAGAAGCGCATGAAGGATAGATTTAGTACTGAAATGGAAAATATGGAGCAAAGATACAAGGCAAGAGTAAAGGAATTAGAGGATCAGATCAAGAATATGTCAGGAAGAAGCGAACTCTCCAACTCAGAGTGGCTCGACAAACTTAAAAAGAAAGAAGAAGAGTTCCAGATGATGTTACAAGAGAAGAATCGCCAGCATAGCAACTAACTGAAGGATATGCAGGCACAATACTAACGCAAGCTATAAGATCTTAGGAAAAAAGCAAAGGAAGATTTATAAAATCAGGAAAAAATATTAAACTCCCAGAAGCAGAAAGAACTGAAGGAAGCTTAAGAGAAGTCAAACAATGAAAAAAAAGCTATTATCGGTGAATACTAGGATAAATTAGTCAAGTTATCAAAAAAATTTGACCAAGATCTAGCCAACAGCAAAAATGAATTCGAGAGCAAGCTCAAATAAGCAATGGACCGCTTATAAATTGAGAAGAGGCATCATAGTACGACACGTGAAAAATACTCAGAATTGCAGGCTTCCTTCTAAATTTTGGGAAATGATTTGGAAGGCGAACGCAAATCACATGGTATCACCAAATAGCGGCTGGCAGACCGCGAGGATCAAATTAACAAACTCAACTCTAAAATAGAAGCGCTGATACGTACAAATAACGAGGAATTAAATAGAATCAAAACATAGTATGGGTATCGATAAGAGGAACTAAAAAGACAGTGGGAGCGCAAGATGCAGGGGATGGTTGCTGAACAGATCGATTGGACGCAATAAATGAAAAAATAGTTCTCCAATATGATTGAGGAAAATCGGCAGCGTGTTCACTTGATGCAAGAAGAGTACGACTAACTCAAGCAGCTGTTTGATGATCGCCCAAGTAAAGAGGAGGATCTTCGTCTTATTCAGAAGTTACAACAACTGCTTGAGCAAAGAGAGGAAGAGCTAAAAAGAGCTTGGCAGGAGTTGAAATTCTTCAAGTTGGAGTTGATTAATCGCGAAAACAATTACAATAAGATGTTTAGTGCTAATCCCAACATCGGCATCCTCGATCCATTCGAGGCCAAAACAGTATTACATTGAATATTTAGAAACCTTTACAAAAAGAAGGCAGCGCTTTGCCCTCTGTCACCAAGAAATCCATCAAATGATGATTGAATCATATTTTTCAATAGAATTGTTTCTCACTCATAATATAGCATTTATGATATTGATATGGCATGATTGAATGATAAATCACCAGAGGAGACTTCTCTGGAACCAGTTGGGCCTATTATCTTTATTATAGTCCCAATTCATTAAGAACTTGCGCGTTTCTTCCCAAATTAGCAGTAAAATAGAAAATCCAAGACCTGGAATTCCAAGTAGGAAGAAGGGTAGGGGCCTACCACCGAAGACACCGTTAACTCCTGGTACGTAGAGGAGGAAAATAAAGAGAACAGTTTCTACTGCAACTCCTCCAAACATATGCTTATTAGGTCCTGAATATATTAGAGTCATCTGTATGAAGCGATAAGTACCTTGCGAGACTTGCATGCGAAGACATTGGACCATTGAATCATTACTATTGTAACGAAATATCCGGACTGGGCGTAAAAGATAGCTTCAGTTGTAAAGGCAACCTGATAATTGGTTGTAGGGCTTGTAGAGTTGACAACCTAGCTATTCGTCGGCCAGGTGAATTGTGGGCAATAATTAGCATTATTAGGACCACAACAATATACATAAGCAGCACGCAAATCGACGCTACCATTCACACCTGATACCCAGTCAGGGTAATTTTGATTTGCCTAAATATATTTTTGATTGTCCTGGCAAGTCCCTAGGTCATAAAAGTTAGTGAATCCTAGAGTACTGCCATATGGTCCTGTTCCGTCTTGAGAAAAGGTGCCTTGCACGATTGTATCATAGAAAACCTTTCCTCCTGGAATGTATGCGTTTTTAGATAATAATTCATAGTAAATATTGAAAGGGAAACCGTAGCAAGTCATTATGATGTTATAAGTGAAAAAGCCTCCACATGTAGCGATTTCACCCATATTTCCGTAAGCATGACCCAAAAGTTTAGCTGATACGAGATGTTCCTCAGGTTTACGTGGGCGACGGGTCATGATGTCAACTTCTGCTTCTTAATAAGCTAAGGACAAAGCAGGGTATATATCTGTTCCAACACAAATACAGAGCATGAAAATGTTAGAGAGAGGAAGAGGAATTTGAACAAGCACCAAAGCAATAAATGGCCAGATTTAAGTCATGTTTGAGGTTAGAAGATAAACGATGGTCTTCTTAAGGTTATCGAATATTTTGCGCCCTTCTTCGACTCCGTCCACAATTGATGCAAAATCGTCGTTTAACAAAATCATATCAGCAGCATCTTTTGTTACATCAGATCCTGATATGCCCATAGATATTCCAATATCTCCTTGCTTAATAGCCGGACTATCATTCACACCATCTCCTGTAACACCAACAATTAGTCCAAGTCTCTGATTGGCTTTTACAATACATAATTTTTGAGCAGGAGTCGTTCTTGCAAAAACAATTTGCTTTTTTTGACACCATTTTTATAGTGTTCTATCACCTTACTCCTCCCCCTATTCATAGGCCTTGACGATCATATCACCATGAATAACGATAGCTTTGGCTTTTTACAGGGCTTATTGAGCAGAAAATCCCTCTTCCTTGAGGTCTTCGTTCGTCCTCATAGTAATAATACCAATTTGCTTAGCGATGGCTGCAGCCGTTGGAGGTTGATCTCCAGTGACCATAACTACTTTTATTCCTGCTGATTGACACTTCTTGATGGCAAAAGGTACAGTCTCCTTAGGTGGATCCATGAGTGATATTAATCCCACAAAAATGAAATTTTCCATTGGGAAATTGAAATTTTCTGGAGAGGAGGTGATAAAAGGGTAACCTTCATGGTAGATCTCCTTAGTGAGGGGAAGCATTGCGAATCCCAACACACGCTCACCATTTTTACCAAAACGAAGATTGACAGCCTAGAACCTCTTCTTTTCTTCAGCATCAATTTGTTTATATTTACCCTCAAATAGAGTACGCCCACAGTATTTCCAAATCTTTTATGGGGCTCCCTTGATGTAGGCAACATAAATGTGATCAGCACCTTCGTGGCGCACAATGGACAGAGCGTATTTATTTGTAGAATTGAATGGCATTTTAGACTCTGAGCCGTCTTTACACTTGCCCAGTTGATAAATACTACGTGTTTAACCAATATCTTCAATAGGCTGATAGAATTTGACAAGGGCTGTCTCTGAAGCATCACCTATTACAGAAGCATTCATGTACTTGAATCCAGGTGCTGCTACCATTGCCTCGGAGACATCGAACTTAGCTTCACTGCAAATCATAGCTGTATGATGCAAAATTTTGAAAGAAGGATCATTAATATCGTACTCATACTAGAATTCTGGACCTTTAACCTCACGACTATGAGCGCGAACAACCTATCCATCAATCCATAAATTCTCTACAGTCATCTTATTCTGAGTGAGTGTTCCAGTCTTATCTGAGCAGATACATGAAGTAGATCCAAGTGTTTCGACTGCCTCCAGATTTTTAACTAGCACTTGCTTTTATGCAAGTTTCTTAGCAGTAATAGAAAGAGAAATAGTGATGCAAGCCAAAAGTCCTTCTGGTACGTTGGCCACCAGAATACCAATGCCAAAGATGATGCATTGCAAAGCACCATATTTCACCACAAGCAGAGCAAGTAAGAAGAAAACAATACCCAAAGTAAGGGCAATCACAGTAATGATAAGCACAAAACGATCGAGCTCAATTCTGAGGGGAGATTTTTGAGTTCCACCTGTGGCTGCTAAGTCAGCGATTTGACCCATCATAGTCTTTCCTCCAATTTGAATTACAATGCCTCGACCACGTCCTTCACGGCAGAGAGTACCAAAGAAGGCGATATTTTTAGTTTATAAGGGTTCATCTGGGTGAGTACACTATGGTGAACGTAGCAGAGGTTAAACTTCTCCAGTGAGTGCCGAATTATCGACTTTCATTTCAACTGATTTTATAATTCTGATATCAGCTGGTATCTTCTCACCGCTGATGACTTCAATAACGTCTCCGCGCACTAGTTTTTAGGCAGGTAATTGAGTTATCTTTCCATCTCTGAGAACCTTGCAGACTGAAGGGAGCATATTCTTGAAGCCCTCCATAAGTGCTTCCGACTTAGCTCCTTGGGCAAATGTGATGACTCCTGTAAGGACAATGACACCAATGAGCACAAATCCTAGGACGAGATTTGGCAAGTTGCCTTCTGGTTGGATGATGAAAGTAATAATGCAAAGAATTGATCCTATCCACAACATGATAGCGAACCAGTTGGTTATCTCTTTCAGGAAACGAATCCAAGCTGGGGTTTTCTCCTTTTCAGGTAATTTATTATCTCCTTCCTCCAAGTTCCTTTTAACAGCAGCCTCGGTGGTCAGGCCTATTTCTAAATTCACCTGAAACCGATAACAGAGTTATTCCATAGGGATGCTGTGCTAGTCCATCTTCTGGATTTATGCTGCTTTCTCATCTAATTTGCGACCTTCTGCTTCTTTCTAATCTCGAGGAGGATCTACTTGGAAAATGATTTACATTTTGGTGGCTGTGGTGGCTTTGGCGCATCGGGATTTAATCCTTTCGAAATTCTGGAAGTTTTTCTAGATCTTTAAATTTGTGTATCATTGCCCATCTTCTGTTTGAGATATTGGAACTACCTAGCAATGGCCGTGCTGGTTCTTGGGCGATCAGCCTCTATAACTGGTATCCCCAACCTTGTATCTCTGAGCTCTATGTCTGCTCCTCTTTTGGACATGTTGAAAAATATATTAAACTCAAGTTGTACCAATAGGATAAAACCCGCAATCATCATTATTGAACTCTTAAAAGATAGAGTATTCCTATATTTTATGTCATTATTTTCCTGTTTCAGTAGTAGCATGGGCTCAATCATGCTTTTTCATCTATTTTTTAAAACTTTAAGATTTACAGATTATCATGCTTCAGATATATTAATGGTAATTCGTCAATAAAATTACATTAGCAACAGCAATATCCAACACTCTTCTTCCATGCGTACTATCTGCGGACCCTTTGATACTCAATTCAAAAAGAAATTTTTGGGTCGCTAAACCTTTTCTATCAATTCAGAAAAGAAGCATTTAACCAGGCAGCCTTCCTTATCTATACAATTGCGCTATTGGGGATCATAAACAAATTTATTGCCAAAGATTAAGGAAATTTAAAAGATAGCAAAAACAAGCAATATCGGCAATAAGAAGAGAGGTAAAATGAACTAATATGTGGATGGCGTTAGCGATTTGGAATTGTATATTACCAAAAAACTTATCGATAGGCAGTCTACTGCAGAAATTTTGTCTAAAATACAGCAAGCAACATCAGTATAGCTAGTTCCCAGAAAAGCATTCATAAGCGTTAATTCTTAAAATAAAGATAGCACGCCTACAACAGAAATTAAATCTGTTGAGGATATAAACTATGAGACTGTCAAAAATTAGCCAAATTACAAAGATCTTTATCATAGCGAAGTTAAAGAGAAATTTGTAAGTGACCGTGAATTCATAGATAAATTTGATAAATTCATTGTAAGAAAACATAATCAAGAGAAACCTTCTGTTAAGGAGATGTTAGGGGGTGAGAAGCGAGAGTTAAGTGAGGAAATAAAGCAAAAAATAACGGAGGATCATTAGATGCTAACTACTATTGTCAAGAGAATGATAAATCAACGTGCTAATTTTGTGAATTTTATGGAAGGAGAGGGATAAGAGGGAGCCTCAACAGCACTCAAGAAAGACGCAAAGAATCAATCAGACAAGAAGAAAGAAACAAAAAATATAGAATGGATTATTCGCGAGTGTTAAAGATTCTAAACTCGTTTCAAGAATAAAAAATTGAAAAGTAAAGCAAAAATTATCCCTAAACCTAGCACATGAATTTATTTATTTAATTACTTAATTACTTAGATATTTAATTACAAATTTAATAAGCAAAAGATAAAGTTAATTTGTATTAATTTATTTCTCACCATGTTCACAACTCTAAAACGCAGCAAGATGGTCTCCCAATTAGAGCTGGATTCTTCTAGTAAAGTCGAGCCTGCCAAGGTCAGGAGTATCCAATCAGTAGAAGGCAGGGTTGTAGTTCTCTGTTTCACCACCTGGTATTTTGGGTATGTTTTCACTGAAATGTCACCAATGGGTCCTGAAATAGTGAGTTCAAAATCCGCTTTTGGAAGTTTTATGGGGTCAGAGAGTGGTGTGGGTCCATGTTTTGGGCTTATTCCATTGGGAGCAGCAGTGGGAGTAATCATTGCCTATTATCTGATGAATCTTTTAAGCAGGAGGTAAACATTATTATAGTCAGAACTTACCTTGTCATCTTAAATGTGATAAACCTTGGAGTTACTGGAGCACTTCAATCAGGCGATGTTTACACTCTTTATATTTTCCGAATTTTCCAAGGCATCCTCGTAGGCAATTTCATGACTCTTGTTCCCACCTATATTAGTGAAATAACACCTAAGGAAATGGGCTCAAAATTCGGAATATACCCTCAGATTTCTGTAGTTCTTGGCGTACTGACTGCCTTTGTTGTAGGGGTCGTTTTTACAGACAGCTTTAATCTTGAGCTTACTCCTCAACCTGTACCCTCTAACTGGCAAGTTGAAACTTTTTGGCGAGTTATGCTTATTATTCCAGTGCTCCCCAGCATCCTTCAGCTTTTTTTTATCTTCATAGGTTTTATTCCTGAATCACCTTACTCACTAATTGTAAAAAATCGTCGCGAACAAGCACGTGATGTTCTTGGAATTTTTTACGAAGAGCAGTACGTTGAGCAGATTTTGTAATAGAAATAGAGCGCAATTTTCAACTCTAAAAGTCAGCATTAATAAGATCAGGTACAATGGACTACTAAAGGATATTTTCTGGGGTTCTAACTATCCGTGTTTCAAGTTTTGACGGGAATCGCCTCCTTTGTAACACAGGCTGGTCATGTAATGGCTGTTAGTTTAGATCAGCCAATCATAGGTCTCTATACTCCAGTTCTAATTACAATCTCACAACTCGTGGGTACATTCGTGTCTATCCCTATGCTCAAGTATCTTTAGTGGCGTAAGCTCACTTTGATAGGTGGATTCACTCTTGCCTTTTTTGATGCAATAATTGGATTATTATTCTTCTTGTATGCAGAATATAAATGGTAGTACTCAATGATTCTATCCATGATCTGCATTATGGCCTTCATGTTCACATTTGGAGTGACTCTAGGTTCGAGTGTATGGCCTTATATTGGATACATGATGCCAAGTCATGCTGTAACTGGCGCTCTGATACTAAACTGGATTCTTGCTGGATTATCTATAATATCATTTTCATTTGTGACAGCTACGATGGGCAATCCTTGGATTATGTTGTGGATATACTGCGGAGTGACATTTGCTTTATCAATTGTAAATGCTGTCATGCTGGTGGACATCAAAGGACTAAGTGTGAGAAAAGTCCAATTGAAACTTCAATGAATGATCTTATGCTCTTATTTCTTAATTATTCGCATAGTTTATTAGCATAAAATAAAACCATATATAATATCTATAAAAAAATCGTAAAAATTTTTTTATGGCTTACAAATTTGGCAGTTTAATCATCAAATTCATTAAAGATATTTCGTAGGAGTTTAAGTAAATTATTATCTAATTTATGGTAATTTCTTTGTGAAAACGCTTATTTGTCCAATTATAGAATAAGAAGAAGAATTTATTTGTATAATATAGAAATGGATTTCAGAATGCGTAACCTGAAAGAAAATAAGTCAAATTATAATTCAATGGTTTAATTTCCAAGGAATATCGAACCAACATACGATAATCCTCAGCCCGGCAAACTCAAGCAGTTAGAAACTAGTATTGCAAATGTAGTGGAATCTATTCGCCGGGAAAAAGAAAATACTAATAGCGGATTCATGGGAGCCCATAATAGAATAGATGCATTGTAGTTTAAACTTTTACAATTGGAAAGGGATAATCCCCATGGCATAGTTGTAATTATTCAATTACATAGAAGTATTAACCTTTGAGGGATATGCGCTCGTCAACAATGCAAAATAGCGCAGATTTTGCATTACTAAGGCAGACGATGCAATCTGATCTCTCACTTCAAAAGGAAGAACTAAGAAAAATAGACATAAGATATTCAAGATTTTAACAGTAGTTTAGGGAATGGGTGGGACACCAGAAACCACAAGTTAGCATGCACTTAGTTGAGGGAAATTAATATGATAAACAGCATAAATACGACTATCAGTATTAAAGCATGAAAAGTTCTATTGCCGCCCTTGAGAGAAAAATGGAATAGCAATAGGATAAGAAATTAAAAAGTGAAGCAGCATCGAGACAACTGCTGAAAAAGGAAATTATAGGAGTCAAGGAAGAGATCAGACAGGAGGGTAACAGCGACAAATAAAATAATACTAGATTTATGAAAGAACTAAAAGAGGCTTTTCAGAGTCTCAAAGAGATTATTGGAACTGATCGATAAAATATTAAGTAAGCTATCAAGGAGATACAAATGTTCAGTCAAACAAACCTCGCTAAAATGGGCAGCAGCTTATAAACTATAAATTCCAATTCAATCGAAAGATACGACAAGTTGTAAAAAAAAATCAACAATTTTAAAGAAGAGTGGAGCACCTTCAAAGTTGTTGTCAATCAAAAGCTGGAGGAAAATAAAGCTGTGGTGATGAATATCTAAAGTAATACTCTCGACCGTCTGGAAAATAAAAGTGATGGTTGCGGTAATGGAGAGCAAATGGAAAATATTCAAGAGGAATTGGAAGAGTGGAAAAAATTAACTGAACAGAAAAATCTGAACGTTTTTAAGGAAATATCAAATGCATTAAAGATACAGAGGATGGAGTGGCGTCGTGAACATGACGAATTAGCCAAAGGAATAACTGAAATTTAGTCTACCCTTAAGCAGGTTAGAAAAAATGTTGAGAAAGACGTCAAAAAAGAGGTTCAAAGTTTAGTTTAAATTATCAAAGAGGAGTTTGATGTCCTCACCAAGGAAATGGAGGAATTAAATGAAATGATGGCAGTATCCAAAAAGGAAATGGAGAAGAAGATCAGTGATGAAGTTTCAAAGTAAAGTTTTGTTGTAAAATAGCTTATCAAAACTAATCACGATGAAATCATCAAATTATCAGAAGAGTCAAATTAAATACTTTAGAATACCCTCCGTCAAGAGCTTGGTGAATCTCTTTAAGCAATTAAAGCCAGTATTAGTTCCATTGATCAATCTGGTCAAGATAAAATCAACTCCCTACTAGAAGAGCTCCAATAATAAAATGAAACATGGACTGCATAAATTAGCAAAAAGATGAAATAAATCAAATAAGGACTTGTCAATCAGATTACTTAAACAAGCAGTCTGCAGGATAAAAAATTGAAGGACACAAATGACAGCTTGAAGGCAGTTGTAAATACTCAAATCTTTGAAACTATCAAAAAAATTGATAGTTCTATTGAGGGTCTTAATACAAAAATACAGGCAAATTTGACGAACTAACGAAGTCAAACCTCCAAACAGATCTCTAAGGTGACTGATTAAATCACTGCTTTGATGGGCGAATGGTCTGGAAAACTAAAGAAAGAGCGCTAAGTTGGCGATACTTAAATCAAAGCTATGATGGAGACTAATAAAAAGCAAAATAGTAGCGAAATTGCAACTCTCAAACAATCAGTTGAATAATTTAAAGTTAAATAAACACAAAAGATTACTGAAGGACATAAAAGAATTGAATAAGTAAAAATTTCTTTCGACCAGGCAATGGCAAAGATCACCAAAACTTTATAAGAATAGATTGCGAAAACCAAAAAAATGGAATCTGGTCTTGACCCTCTAAAAAAATAGTTATCTGGAGAAATGGCAAAATAAAGAAAATATTGTTTAGATGAAATATTTAAAATAAAGAATGAGCTTTAATCAAAAATGAAGGCAAGGGAGGAAAAGTTATTAGCTGAATTTACTGGAAAGAAATAATCCGAAACCAAATCCAAAGAAGAGGAAGCCAGGCAAAGGGCAGCAGAAATCGATAAAAAAATTGGAGAGTCATCAGTAAAAATAAAAGCTGAAGTCAATGCATAACTGAATAAGCAAAAAACAGTTCACAATGAATAAATTACGAAGTTAAAAGGAGATATTGATGCTAAGATAAAAATGATATCAGATCTAAAAGAAAAAAAAGAAGCCGAGGGGAAAGCTAGATAAGAGTAAATCAAAAGCAAAAAAGCTGAACTCTAAAATAAATCTGTTGAGCTTGATAAAAAATTGTAAAGTTCCATAGTGTCTTTAAAGAAGGATTTACAAAAATCGATTACAGATGAAGTGGTAAAAGCAAAGAATTAAATCGATACCAAGATAAACTCCCTAAATTTGCAAAACAGTAAGAAGTAAATGGATATTAAAAATAAAGAATTAGAAATCGATAAAAAATTGGAAGGGTTAATCAGTGGAGCAAAAAAAGATATTCTTTCTATCACAAGTAATGATCGGAAACTATTGAATTAGGATATTGTAAAATTAGGAGAGGAAGTTAGAAAAACAAAAACTGAAACGGAGGCTAAACTGAAACTAAATAATGATGGCAACATCAAGACACATAGCGAACAACAAATTAAATTGGAGGAGTTAGCAAAAAAGATAGATAATTTAAAGTTAGAAGTGGATAAGAGGATGGCTGAACTAAAAGGAATTAGCCTTGAATCCTCTAAAGCCCAGTAAGCCGAGTCATTTAAAATTCAATAGCAAAAGATATAGGCTCTAAGATTATCATTAAGTAAGCTCATGGAATAAAAAAATAAAGCCTTATTATAAAAGATAACAGTAAGTACATCAGAATGCCAATCAACAAAAACGTTTCTGGAGGGTAAAATGATCGAGGTCAAATAAGCTTTAAATAAAATAGAAGCAAGCGCTTTTTCTGAAAGGTAAAAAAATAAAGTGGTGTATGAGAAGATGAGTTCAGATATTTTGGACGTTGCAGACAGCATCACGACCATTCTCACAGAAATAAAACCACAACCCAAATGATATGCATACATTCTCTACTATTATCATTTAGATCAGTCCAATAGTCAAATAAATCTTTGGTACATCTTTGACTTTTGGTATTTTATTAACATTTAAATGATTAATAGGATTTTACTGCTTCTCCTTATAAGTCTTTCGCTTGAGGACATAAATCTCTCTCAGAAAAAATAATTGGTAGAACCTTCTTTCGAAACTTTCATTGACGAAACAGAAATAATAGCTTTGGCACAGAATTAAAAATTTTCACTGCCGATTACTACTCGCACTATCTCACATCGCCTCGAAACCCTGCCATAAAATAGCAATTAGTGCTAACTGATCTCATAATCTTTGCTGTATAGGTCATTAGCGACAGCGACTTTATTAACCAGTCAAGAGTATGAAATTGTGGACATGCTAGCTCTAAAAAAGAAGGAAAAGATATTTTTAGTAGATCAAAATCATAACATTTTGAGCTATTCTCTCGATGAGCATTTTTTACTAAAGAAATTGGCTCCAAAGACTAATATGATAAACAATAAAAAATCAATTACCATTGTCATGGCTTCCTCCGACGATGAAGAATATGTATATTATCTCACCCCATAAAAGTACTATGTTTTTCAGACTGAATCACTTGGTTCAGAAATGTATTCTTGAAGTGATTTAGATTATTATAATAGGCTCTCCCTGGAAATGTCATTGACATTCAAAAAGTAATTGTGTATAAGAGCTATTTCTTTTTGCTTTCAAGGCAGATGGGTCCTCTGATCTATAAAATTGACAAAGCGACTCACAAGTTGTCCTTAATGCAAAATCTTATCGATAGCCGCGACTCTTTTTTTGCAGATATATAGTTTTAAAAAAATAGCTAATTACTTTATCTGCTATCGATTAACTCTCCTATTATCAAAGTTTTTCATTTTTAGCCAGCTCAATTTCCAGATATTAACAAGAAATTTAAAGTATTCTAGGAATATGACAATATCAATATCGAATCAGTCACCAACAAACACACTGATTAAAATGATTAAAAAAATATGCATTTAAATTTGGAAATTTCGACCAAAAGATAGCAACAAACTCTAATGGTCCTATTTCTGCATAACTATCATAATGTAATTGCTGAAATATACTATCAACCTCTGGAGCAGTCATGGTCATTTGTGAGGTATTTTAAGTTTGGCATGCGCGTAAATTAAATTCATATCATCAAGGATGTAATTATAGTCGTGGGAATTGAAACCATAGGCATCTTTCCATATGGAATTCATCCCATACTTATTGAGGAGGAACTAAACGGAATTATGACGTTGACTTCCATCTTTAAATTAAAAGTTCTTGAAAATGGGCAGTTTGTAGGAATTACAAAAAGCACAATAGAGTATGGAATTATTAAGCTTGATGAAAGAGCTTAATTAACTTGTAAAATTGAAGAAGGCTCGAAACTAAAGTATTTTTTGTATGAATTCAGAACTATAAAGCTAAAGGCAAACTTGACAGCATGCTCAAATCAAGATCGAATCCTTTACGAAAATTATTGCTCTTATGAAAAGACATTTTTTATCGAAGAGATGCAACTAGCAGTTAGTGCTCCGATGGCTGATTCCTTATGGACTGGTATGCTGATATTTCTTGCCTTGATCCTATTGGGCATCTGCATACTGTTTTCGTAAATTTAGTATAATTTAGAATGCAACAAAGAAAATAGAGGGAGATTAGAAGACTTGAACTATACTTCTAAGAAAAACGAAAATAGCCTCCTCCTTCTTCATAGCGCAGGACTACAAACAATGTATGATTATTTGTCACAATATCAATGAATCTTTTATAAATATACAGCAGAAAGTATCTAAAATGTCCGTTTGTATCCAAGTGTTAAATTGATAATTAACAAAATATAGGTTTTCTTCTTCCCTGTTGTGATAAAGAAGATAGATAATTAAAAATTGCATTTAGACCGTATCCAGCAAATAGATAATGAAAAATTAACTATAAATAAATGATTTTTTGTTAATGATCGAACCATCATAGTATCAGCTGTACACTATATCGTTCTTTTTCTCATAAAGTTATTGGCGAAGTGACTTGAATTCTGATTTATTAATCACCTCCGAGGAATATGCCAGTGGATCGTTAAAACAGCGAGCCAATACTATTAGGGCAACCACGAAAGCTATTGGGATTATTTCAGGAATTATTTCGTAAAAGGTTACCATTTTAATTATTAATATATCTATTATTATCACAAGCACAAATTAACTCATCATATCGCAGGCCTACTTTGAGAAAGGCATTTTTATTTCAGTAGTTCGACAATCTTTGTATTTGCTTGACCGAGTTTGACTCTTAATTTTACTAACTGAGGACCACATTTGCAACGCTATACATTCCATCGTTCGGGGTTATCGTTTTGAATGATAGTTGGTATTCTTTCATTATCTCTAGATCTTGCTCTAATAGGAGATTCAGGCAAACAAAGAGTGTTACTTTTATTTATTTTTTAAGGAACATTTTTAAGGGTTTGTTGTAAATTAAGGGAAGTCTGCGTCAGGTGTTCAATAAAGGACTCTTCCAAAGTCACATTCCTCTTTTTTAGTTATTTATTCTAATTTTAAATTCTTGTAATCTGAATTTTATATTGGTCTATTGTTTCTTCCTCATGATTCTGCATCAGAATTTTAACTCTCTCGACTTCTCGAAGTAATTCATCTTTTTATTGTCGAAGTTTATAGGCAACTTGTTAGAGTTGCTTTCTTTTTTAATCATCTATGACTTTTTCTTTTTCAAGAAGATCTTTCTATTCTTTGAGCTTGGTCTCAAGAGATGTTTCAACATGCTTTTCTGCAATATACTGAGCTTATTTTTCTTATTTCCTTTTAATAACCATTTTCAATTGAAATATTTCTCTCTTTAAGTTGGATATATCAAATGAAAGCTATTAGATTATTTTTTGATCATCTTAATGCAGCTCAATGAGGCGCCGATTATCCTTTTTTAGGCCACTAACAGTTCCCTATTATTTAGCATGCCTTTTTTGGATCAGCTCATGCTTACTGATTTCTATTTTTAAGCTGGAAAGTTCTCTCTCATAAATTTATTTAGCTATTGACAGCTATTTTTCATGCATTTACTTAATGATTCTCATTTATTATTCAAATAAATCCCTCTCCTTTTTATATTGCCGTATTTTGGCCTCGCTGTAATGTTCTCTTTCCTCTTTTGTTTTACTTTTCCTTTCCTAGTCCTTCATTAGGATTTTAAATTGTTCAATTCTGTCAACCAGATCATCATCATCAGAGTAGGCTTATTATTCTTGGCTATGCTAACTTTAATTAAAATGATCAATAGACTGCTGATTGAGTTTAACTTTGATTAAATTTTAATGTGTGATTAATGTCTTGAGGTGATCAAACATTTAAAGATTTAAATTATAAATTCCCTAACTGTAAAATTAAAGATATTATTATTGGCTTAATTTAATCAATAAAAACTAAACCAACTTAAAAATATATAATTATTTGGGCAAACAAATGTCTAATAATATTCTATTCTTTGGGTTTTCATTAAAATCCTGATAAAAAGTTGTGACTTTAAACTATATTCAAAGATTCCTTCCATGTTTATCAAAATTTAATTAAGTAATGAGTTCAATAGATCGATAAAATAAGATGAAACTATAAATACGATCTCCCTTAAAAAAGGAAAGTTAAAATTATATCCAAATAAATCCTTACTTTGAATTTGGTTGAAAATCTCATTTAAATCTCAAAATAAATAAATCATACTCTTTTATAATCAAAGGATAAATATAATTTAATTTAATTCTGATTGCTCATGCATTCATGCATATCAAATCATATGATAAATGAGTCAAATAGTCCAATTTTAAGTCAATCAAATATTTTGCGAACTGCCCATATCTGCGCTCCCAAAATCATTAACATAACCGTAATTTTTATACCATAGATGAAATAGTTACTGCGTTAGTATTCCTACAATTTAAGTTGCCGGTTGCTGTGTTGGCTCAACATCTATTTATATTCCCATCCAGTTTTTTTTATTTAAACTAAAAACTCACCAATACGCTGAGTCAATTTGTTAAGATCTTCCCTTCCGGCATGAGGTACTTGTTATTGTTATCGAATGATATCAAAATGAACTTCCAAATCTTTGCCTTCTTGCTTATAAAAGCAAAGCTTGTGCTGTCCCACATGGAAGGTGGCCTCCATATAATTTTGGTAGTTAGATCCTTAGCCTGATGTCACCAATATTTCGCCTCTTGTATCATAAACAACAAGTTAGGCAGTATTGATATTAAAATTGTGGTGATAAGTGAACAGTAATTTATCGATGTCGTTTTCTACGTCAAAAGAGAGGCAGGTAGTGGCTTATTTGAGCAGAAGCTGCAAAGAATTGCTACTACAGATGCCCAGCAACATGAGTATTATAATCTTCATTTCGTTTGGCATTTTAATATTGAATTAATTAATGTAATTATGAGTTCAGGTTCTAATATAATAATTATAAAGCAGTGATATTAGATATACCAAAAGTAATAAATCATTTATAATGCTATATATTAATAAGGTAATTATCATCAATTTTCAGCAGATATCAAGAATTCAAAAAATATTCAATGTTTTCTCCATTCATTGAAACAAATAAACACAAGCTGTAGCAAATTTTGGCTCATTAAAGAGATTTACAAATTATCAAAATTAAAATTTGATAACATACTAATTCTATTGAACAAATTCCATCACAATTGTTATGATGCATTTTAAATAATTGAGAAAACTTGAGTCTTATTGGAATTTTCAACAACAAAATCATAAAAATACAAATTTTTCAATATTTTTAAAATCAATTGATGATGATTATTTGATGATGGGACGGCCTTAATTTTAATGACTTTTTAATAAAAGGACCAAAAGTTCATTTTTTAACAAATAAAACAAGGATATCTCCTAATTGGCTGCATTTGTTAAAGCAATAATAATAATTTGGTCCTAGTTGACTTAAAAAATGAATATTTTTCTCTTTGTCATGTCATTATAAAATTTGCTTTAGCAATCAATTCAAAATTTGTCCAAAAATAAATAAGAAAATATTCAGTATATGTTGCAATAAGGCAGTTTCAAAAATCTGCTGGAAGAGAGTTAGCTACTATTTTTTGTGAAGATAATTATGGAATTTTCCAAAAGGTCGATCTTAGATAAAATAATAAAATACAGCAAGGAATAGATTGTTTTTTCTTCACTAAGACTACGAGAAGGAATCATGTTTGAAAATAGTAAAATATTGGCATCGAGTATAACAATAATTACTGACAACTATTGAAACTGAAAATATATCCAAGAAAAAATACAAGGGATTTTCATTGGAAAAGGGTTTGCGTAAAACAATTGTAAGAAGAATTGACCAACGTTGCTTAAGGAGAATGAAAGTATTTGTTAAATTAATGACTTTTTAAAGATCAGCTACACTAATAAATGATGAATAGCTATTACTGGTATTCATGTTATGGATAGGATAAAAGAACAAGTGTAAAATATCAAGAGCTTTTAGGTTTTTTCAACGGTTTTATTGGCTAAAAATAAATGACAGAATGAGATGGCAACTCGCTGGGGAGCTCTCCCATTCCAAAAGTCAAAAGTAGTTCGTTATCAATCTATGCGGAGTCTACTTGCTTTTGATTAATATCATTAGACGCTATCATCGGTGGACTCGAATCGGTGTGTGGCTTGGTGATACAACTTGCAATGTCTTTATTTGTTATTTCTTCCCTTCTTTGAGGTGGTACGCAGCCCATCAATTTTATATATTAATCTAAATTATTGACGATTTATTACTCAGCCGTAATTTGCAAATTTCAGTTATTTGTTCATCTCATCCATGCTATGAATGATACAATAACCTTTCAATTTACTAATAATATGGAAATGTAGGAAGGAAAATTTCAAAAACTCAAGGTGATAGTCGCTGTTACTGGTTCTGTCGCAGCCTTAAAACTTCCAGAGCTACTTAAACTCTTACTTCCAACATTCAACATCAAACTGATAACTAGTGACAGCGTATCAAATTATCAATGCAGTCTAAAAAATTCATTAATTTGGAAGAAATCAGAGAAATGGTCAAGGAAAAGCATATTGAATGGTATTGCGACGAGGATGAACTTCTTCAATGGACGACTCGAGGAGATCCAGTCTTACACATTTAACTTAGGAAATGGGCAGACATGTTACTTATAACTCCTCTCAGTGCTAACACACTTGCAAAAATAAGTTCTGGAATATGCGATAATTTAGTGAGTTTGGTCTTTCGTTGTTGGAATATGAAATTAAGAGAGAAAAACACTGAGCAAAACAACTTTAAATCCAATAAACTTTTAAATCCAATCGTGGTCTGCCCAGCCATGAATACCATGATGTGGGAGCATCCCATCACTAGTGAACAGTTAGGAAAATTAAAGGGATGGGGAGTTACGATTGTCGATCCCGTCGAAAAGGTACTTATTTGTGGGGATCAGGGAAAAGGAGCAATGGCTCATCTCAGCACCATTGTAGAAACAACTATATCGGAACTCAAGCATTTGATGCCTTAAGTCATTGATAAGAAGGAGAAATTATCTCTTTCCAATTCATGATTTAATTTTGTATGCCCTAATTATCTTTTAATTATTCAAGACTCATTCAATCAGGCCAAATTTCTTTGCAACTGCTTTTAGTCTTTCTTTGGCATTTTCATACTGATTTCCCACAACTGCAGTAAAGATATCACCTGCTTTGACGAATAGAAGAGACTAAGTCATGAGATAACATACTTTTTAGTTATTGCTTGTGTAGAGGAGAATTCCAGCCAAGACGAGGAATATGAAAGTTCCTGATGATGAACCAAAAGCATAATTAAGGATTGGTTTGACGATATTATTTAGCAAGAGCACAGACACCCAGTATGAGATCCATTTTCTGGCGCTGGTCTTTGAGTAAATAGTGCCAAGCAAGGGGATGATGTAAACAATTAGGAGGGTTGGCAAGAATAGCAGAGCCAAAACAAAGATATTGTCATCTGATGTAGGATTATCTTCGACCACGTTTTCAACTGATGTCATAAGCTAAAGAGTAAATTAATGATTATAAGAAAGAGTTTAAAAAATAGATTTATATGTGAATCATTTTTAAGCTATTTACATAGATATTCGCTCAAGGGATAAAAATATCAGACAAATTCATCGAGACCTCCTAAACCAAACAGAACATTAGTTATGCGTTAAATGTATAAAGGCGTATTCGATGACAATATTCTTATTGGAAGTGATTGTCAAGAGAATAAACTTCCATTATTTTGCTTTGGTTGGTCGTTAATATTATTTAAATTATCAATATAACTATTGACTATGGAAAGACAGGAAGATTCCTTCGACGGAACTTTTACTTAAAATATCCGTAGCCCCACTTATAAAAATCAATTTGCTAGCAAGAAGAACAAACTAATCATCAACGTTAGCGGTACGCCCCTCCTCACCCAGACACCCAGTACGCAGTCGTAAAGCATGTTGCCCGAAAAAATAAATGGTATCTACAAACTGAGCCATTCACAAATGTAAACTTTGACCTATGCTGGACAGATAACCATGTTAAACAGGAGTTTTTTGCACGAATGCAGCCACATCAAAAGATCAACCATTTTCCAGGTATTGTTTCTCTAATGGAGGAATGATTGTCCTTTCTCGGAAAAATAATCTAGGTAATGCTCTTATGCGCTTTCGTTAGGAGTTTCCAGGTGAATATGAATTCTTTCCCATAACATGGAACCTTCCTAATGACTATCAAGAACTAATGACATATCACTAATGTAGACAACAAGGAAAAGCTCAAACTTTCATTGTCAAGCCAGAGGCAGGTTGTCAAGGACGAGGAATATATCTTACTCGTAATTTGGAAAGTAAATAAATTTTAATTCAGAAATAAAGTAAGATCGTTGTGTGGTGCAACGCTACATGCACAAGCCCTATCTGATCGATGGTCTTAAATTCGATATGCGTATCTATGTTCTTGTTGCTGGCATAGATCCTCTCAGGATATTTGTCTACGAAGAAGGTTTAGCTAGATTTGCAACAGAGGAGTATCGCCCACCACGAACATAGAACTTAGACAATAAGTATATGCATTTAACTAACTATGCTATCAATAAGGATAATCCGAAGTTTATCTTCAACGAATCTGTCAACAGTAAAATTCTTTCTATTCAGAAATGGATGTAGGACATAAACGGTCACTGACATCTGTATTCAAGCGCCTATCGGAGTAAGGTCATGACTCTGAATAATTAAAGCGTAAAATATACGACATCTTCATTAAAACAATAATCACTGGATATCCTACATTGAGTGAGAGTGTCTCTTCAGTTCATCCTGACAACTTTGGAAATGACATGTGCTTCTAAATTTTAGGGTTTGATATCATGGTAGATCATAAACTAAACCCTTATCTTCTGGAAATTAACTATACCCCTAGCTTCACCACTGATACTCCATTAGATCGTTACATCAAGAAAAATCTCATCAAAGATACACTTCATCTCTTAAACATTAATGAAAAATGGAAGAGAGAAATGAAGCTGAAAAGAGATAGAGATATGCAGGAAAGGATGGTTACCGGTAAGAGAAAGAAGTATACCCCTGAAGAGAGAATAATTCTTTCTTTGGAAGAAACTAAAAAGAGAAACTAGTATGAAGCAAAAAATATGGGACATTACACTAAGATATTCATAACTGATGAGGAACAGTTTAAAACGTACAAAAAATACTATGACTTCGCGATGGAATTGCATACTTATACATCAAAAATATAAAATTTATCAGGGGTTGCTGGCAAGCCAGCCAAAGATACTCCACTCTACAATCACTATTTTGAGCCCAAACTATATGCAAGTAGACGCAGAAAGGAGGAGAAATAGAACAAAAACATTTTAAAGTTTACTAGGGGAAGAGAAAGCAAATAAAATGCTGTTTGTCTGAACCGATCAGGGCAAAATCAGATGTCCTTTACTCCATCCAGTGTTAGCAAGCGTGTCACTTCAGCTAAAAGTGGGAAAAATCATAAAAAGCATAAAATTATTAACGATAGGATATCTTCAAAAAAATCATTAAGAAATGAATCCTATGGACAGAATAACTATCAGTAAATATTTTCCGATAATGCCATAGATAATGAAGTGATATTTCACAACACAAATATACAGAAACTGATTTTAAAGCAACGACAGAGTGAATATCCAACCAATGTTCACGATGACCTCTCTGTCTCTCATGATTTTAATTGACTATAATACAATTGATTGTCTATGGATAACTTTCAGATGTGAAATTAATCATAATTTTGGGGAAATATGCTGATAAATTGCTCTATTTGCACGTTTTTCAAGAACTTCAGAAAAAACTGGATTATCAAACTCAAAATACAGCAAGGCCATTGGCTCTATAATACCATCCTCGTTAAATTCAATAGTCTTCAATGTTTTGCCCCCCACTTTTTCATACAATCCATTGGCTTTCAAATTGCTAGTTCTTGCAATCATACTCTTGATTCCCTTTCCCTTGAGATAAGTGCAATAGGCGATGACAATCTAAAGAGCAAACTTAGGGGCTATATTTTCATCATCAGCAGCTCCGAAGTTACCGTATAGGTGTTTTCCGTTTTCGAGATGGTCTAGTTTAATACCTTTTAGCAACTATTTACCATATTTTTCCAGGCGGCGAAATAACTCAATTGATGGTGGTTTACTTGATTGCCTTAGTTTAAGTCGATACTGCTCCATTTAGTAATGAAGAAGAACTGATACTATCTTTCCCTTAAGAACATATATCTAACTATCATATTCAGTACCAAGTTAATGTGAGTATCTTTTCCCATGTAGACTTGCGCTTTTTGTTCAGAATTTAAGTGTTATAGAACGAGCTCCTGGAAGAATTGATTGAGTTCTTCCTTTGTTAACTTGTACTTGGACCAAATGTTGTTATTTTTTAGAAATGTTTTAGTTAGAAGAACAGTAACTTAGTTAAGGTGTGAGGAGTTAAGCTCATGTAAGCCATCGGACAATTATATTGATGGTTGAATGCTCATAAACTTAGTTTCTATTTAAATATAGCAATATAATTTTTTCCAAACTGTTTCATAATTTAAATTGATGAAAATGCTATATTATTTGTTCAAATAATCCTTTTTGTTAATTTTAAAATAATTTAAAATTCTACAAATTGCTATTTGTGATATGATTTTACACCATATAAATAATGTGAATGACAAGTCATTCTGTATTAACAAA
>Ga0302186_10000055_pt1 | contig 103661 bp, 66 predicted proteins | sample II_Bog_E1_2_FD_198782 | JGI IMG/M metagenome (GOLD analysis project Ga0302186, IMG submission 198782) | Peat permafrost microbial communities from Stordalen Mire near Abisko, Sweden - II_Bog_E1_1 | ecosystem: Environmental > Terrestrial > Soil > Wetlands > Peat | place: Sweden: Abisko...
CAACCCCACCCCCCAACCCCAACCCCAACCCCAACCCCAACCCCAACCCCAACCCCTGTTATTTGTTGATTCATTTAATTATTTAATTCAATATTCAATAATATTAGTTCAAAATTCAAAAATCACGAAAAAAAAAGAGCTTTTTTTAAAAATTGAATTTGAAAATAATTAGTTTTTCCTGCATTAATATTAAAAATAATAAATATGTTTTAATTTATTTACTTTAACTTTGGCATGCTTTCAAAATACAACTAATGATCCACAATTTAAATATTCGGGCTCGGTTATTTAAATAAAACGAAAAACCAATAGGCGGAAATAAGATAGGATAAGATCTTGCAAAAAAGATTGTAAGAAAATTTGAATTGACATTAAAGATATCAAAATTAGTCAAAATTAAAATAGCATTCCTTTGATATTGATAAGATTCATATTTATGCCGGATGGTCCTGCCTAAGTCTTCAATCCTAATTTTTGATTTTTGATTACAAAGAATCTTTAAGTTCTTCATTTATCATTAAATATTTTAATGAAAATTGAATTGCAGCTACTCATCTGTCAAAATTATATTTATTCTTTCAATAATTGATAATGAAGAAAAACAATAAAAATGAAATAACTTTTGATTTATCGTTGCATCAGGAAAAATCTTATGATTGCGAGTAATTTTATATGAATTAAGTTGTCAGAAAGAATATTCTTGCCAAGAAACGAGTCGCAACATGTTTATCGTTGTTTTATTACTCAAATTATTGATTAATCGTATTATAACAAATATTAAACACAGTCGTCGATACAACTCAACAAAACATGGTAGTTTCTCTTTTATTTAGTCCTATTTTTTTGTTACTAACCCCCTTCAATATTTTACCTTTGTTCCCATAACCCCAGCTTCCATCTAAACCCCGTCTCCGCAAATCTAAAATCCAGTCAACGCCTCAATTTCTAATTTGCTATAAAATTCATCAAGAGTGAACTCTCTTCCGAACTTTTCTCATGGTTTAGGTGATTCCTCCCTGAACATGTCTTAAAATAGGATCTGTTCTGATATTCAAAACAACCCTTCTACCATTGATCTGAACGGTACCCAATCGAGAATATCATTATCCACTTCTCCTATCGTACTTTCCTTCAACGGATAGTCAAATATTTTTTTTAACCGGGAGTAGGAGGTAAGTTTAGATCTTATTTCCTAAAATAAAAAATAAACAATAAAAGAATCAACTAAATTAAAAATAACTCCAGTCTAAGATAACAGATAATATCTCCCTCAACTTGATAGGAAGAGAAAGCCATTCCCAAAATATGAATAAAACAACAATCGCAATATTATTCCCAACTCCATCAATCAAATCTTCAGCTTCCTACAAAAAAAAGATAAATCGGGACAACTTGTTTAAAAATTATTTTTAAAATTTTCTCATGATGAAATGTTCACTCCTAAACGGTTTTATCTTTATCAATCTCTCCTCAAAAGCAGCATTGGGCATTACACTAACGAAAAAAGCTTGAGACTTGTAACAGATCTTTATGAACCAACTTGCGAAAGTTGGTCATAAAAATAGCAGCGATATTATGTTAAGATTAGCCGATGCCTTATCTATCATTTTTTGCATGAGGACTCGATATTCATTATCCTAACCTCCAAAAGGATGAAAAGCGTAAAAAAGAATGATCATTTGCGAGCCCGTCGGTAGCTCTACCAATCAGTTCTGAGAATAATCAAGGGCTACTGAGTGCAACTGACTGCTATTGTATATAATATGTAGTCATGAGCACAAGGTAGTCCTCGATACACTATACAATATACTGTATATTATATACATCATCTATCTATTTACGACTACTTCAAATGTTGATATTCAGCTATTAATATGTAGATAATCAGTATGTAGTATAAAATACTGTCCTTTAACATCGAAATCAATGAGTATATAATATTAACGGTATATTGAAAAGCTATTAATTAAATTTGAATGGGTAACTGTGAGACTTGTTAAAATTTTGACAGAAAAACTGATGCAAGTGTTCGACTTATAAACGAAAAAGGACAATAAGTACATAATGATTTATAAAAATTGCCTTAAGTATGTCCTTAGATTGTTCATAGGCTTTACAATCAATTAGGACCATTTAATTTCACAGAATCTTTTCCGTTTTAGTGGAATGAGCCTTCTTAAATAAAAAATTAAGGCATTTATCATGGGCAATGGAATAACGGAAAAAGAAATGGGTTCGGGAGATATGTGGAAAAGGATGGATCCATTTTTTAAGGATGCTGGAAAAACGATCAACCAAATGGAAATGGTCGAAGAATTAGCTCAAATGGCGAGGTTTATTAGGGGTAATGGATTGATAACAAAATGTAAGGAAAAGGAGTGTTTTTTATTTAAAATGGAACATCCTATACTGGTGAATGGGTAAATAATAAACAGCACGGCTATGGACACTAGAAATGGCCTGATGGAACTTAATATGAAGGAAATTTTTAAGATGGTCTTAAATAAGGTCATGGAATTCTTACAACTTCTGACGATAGTACTTACGAAGGAGAATTTAAAACAAACAAAATCGATGGATATGGGCATTTCATTTGGAGTGAAGGAAAAGAGTATGAAGGATTTTGGAGCAACAATAAAATGTCGGGGAAAGGCAATTTTATTTGGCCTGATGGAAGGAGATATGAAGGATAATATGTAAATGATAAGAAAGAAGGGTACGGAGAGTTTATATGGGCGGATGGAAGAAGCTATAAAGGGCAGTGGAAGAATGGAAAGCAAGATGGAAGAGGAGTTTTCAAAAACAAGGAAGGATTATAAAAAACTGGAATATGGAGTAATGGTAAAAAAATTAGATGGATTGAGTGATTTTTATAAATTTTGGGGATGCAAATTTCAAAAGGGAATATTTTCAAGAGCAGTCTAATGTGAATAAATTAAAGACTCTTGCTTTCTCTTTTGTTAAATTGAGTCTATGATTTATTGCTGATTAATAGAAATATCTCATATTCCTGATATATTATAGTTTGAAACCTATTGAATTGATAGTTAAGATTTTTTAAATTTGTTGATAAATTTCTTCATGCTAATTTTAAAAAGGCTTAACTCCAAAAAATATGAAAGTGAATATGAGATTGATTATTGATAATATTGTGTGCTATTGAAGTTGATATGATCAATGGATCAATGAGCGGATGTTTAGCCTCCTTCTCCTTGACCACTTTCGTGCTCCTCTGGTGCTGAATGTTGAACTAGTCTAATCTTGTAATAGATTATGGGGAGGATGGACAGTCTGACAACGTGGAAGAAATGAAGTAGTATGGCCATTGATTAATTATTATTAACTCAACAATAAAATGATTTAATTATGAGTGTGTTCTAATAATATTAGGATTAAATAAGTTCCAATTAACACTCTAATATCATTTACTTCTTTAATCATTTTGGGAATATGATAAATCTTATGAGAGCATAAGATTATTTGTAAATCAATCCTTTTTTCCTTTATCTTAATTATAATTTTTAAACAATATATTGGAAATGGAAAGCTCGATAAATCAAACACTTGAGTCCTCTGAAAATTAGTAAAAAAATCCATCCTCTCATTAGCTACCGCAAATAATTTCACTGCCCTTTCTAATTTCTCGAAGGTTAATGTCCTTACAAAAATAATCCTAAGAAATGTAGTAATATGAACAGCTTCATTCCTCAGCTCTAAATTCTCCATCTGTGTCCAAATAGAAGATTTTCTAAAATGTTTATAACTTTCTAAACGAAATAGTGAACAATTCTGAGAAAGAGAAAGGACTTTTAAAACGTTTTCAATAACTCGAGCACCAATTTGAAACAGATCTTAAAAAATCAAATAAATCTATATATAAGTTAGGCCATATGGCAAGAAGTATGAGTTATGCTGAACAATAATAACAAATTATTGATGTTCAGATGAAAAAAAAATCATCTCTTAGGCCACCACCTCTTCTGAACGAGTAAAATTAAAACGAAAATGGTTCTCTGAAAGTCATCGATAATATAAATTCAGTTAGAAGACAACTAAAAAAAAAATCTTTTCAAGATATTGCTCAAATGAATCGCTTTTGCACTTTTCAAGATCCGGTTTTACTTGAAGCCATAGAAAGCTAAAATAGTTTAGAATAAGTTCCACCGACGTAGGAAATGTAAAAAATGAAAATAGTTCGTTTTAATATTGATTCGCCCGAAAAATAAAAATAAAAAATGTAAAACCGATAAAGTCTTTAATTGAGTGGAGGGCGTGAAATGATCAGGGAATAAGTATTTTTATATAAGTAGTGCTCAATTATAATGATGGAGGAGGAAAATGATAAAGAAAGTGAGCTTTTTTCATCTGAGGGACTTCTATAAATTACAGATCTTTAACTGCCATAAATTTCCTTTTCCATAGAAACCTTGTAAAACCTTTTTGATTCTCCTTCTCCTTTCTTCATCAACTTCGCTCTTTGCATCTTTATTAAGTGTTTAATAAAATCAAAAATTTGTATTTCAAAATAAAATGTAATCTCTCTATTGGGGATATCGACTTTAGTGAGTTATAAAGCCTATTTTGATGAAACTATTGATGGACTAATTGATCATTTCTCAAGTATCCTAAAGGTTAGTCCTGAAAAAATATTAACCCTCGAAAGATGGTTTTTACAGACAATAAATTTCGAAGTTGGAGTCAGCAGTGAATAGTATCAGTAGATAATGTTTCAGCTCATAAACATAAGCAAATGATTTATAAAATTGTTATCTTTAGTATTTTTAAAGAAATTATAATGAAATCATTTCATCAGTTGACAAAGGGAAATCTTTACTTGTATTATTGCTATTTCTCACTTGTTATGTCTTTCTACACTTTTAATCGTCTTTTTGTATTATTATAATCTGCTATTGTCATCTTCATATAGATTTTGCAAGCCAAGTGCGCCGATACGCATCTTCTAAGCTCTATTATTTTCATATAATGCGCAGCTTTGTAGATATTGTTGAGTTATTCGTAGGACATGTGATTGAAAATTTTTGATAATTTTTGTCCTATAAAATTTTCGGATTGGATAGAATTTATAGTTGGTGGGGGTTCAGGCAAATTATACTGAACTTCTTTTAAAATTGCGAGAATCTGCTCAAAAACATGTGATGAAAATGAATTGATATAATGGGTGTCAGTGGATTGTATTGCCTATGATTATGAAAAATATTTCATGATATTGTACATTTCTTCTGTCAATTTGTAATAGTTTCCCATGACTACTACGACTTTATTTTAACTAATCTTTTTATTGTTTGTATTCATCATCTAATTCCTTCCACATTGTTTTGGAGTTATATATTTAAGATATAGAATCGATTTTTATATAACTTTTGAAATGGTCAAATTGAATCGTTTCCATCTTAGCAGTAAATGATATTCTTCCTTCTAATTGTATAAAACTAAGCTATATTTAAAGAAGAATCCATAAAATTTCAGCTTTAGATAAGAATTAATCATTTCATTTTATTGGCCAGTAAAAATCAATGAATAAATTTATATATCTGTCATTATTTATATTAACTGCCGCATTTATTTTGTGTATTCAATATATTGACTTTTACTTTATTTCGGGGAATGAGCAGAGCAACTCTTAAAGAGTAAAACTTGCGCAATAGTGAGCAACTTAATAAATTTTACAATGAAGTCCTCAATTCCTTCATTTTTCGATTGTATAAGGACTATCGTTATAAAAGCAATGTTTAGTAAGATCAAATCACCGACCTCTAAAAAGTAAAAATATTCTTATAAAGTTAGTAAAATCAAAAATTAACTCTCAAGAAAAGAGCATTCATTCAGGCAGTTTGTTTGATATTTATCTCACAAAAAAGTAAACAACAAAAGACTATAATGATATATAGTTAGAATCAAATGTCTCAAAAGATAAGACTGTCTATTCAGAGATCAAAACTGAGGATATAAAGAAAAATGAACCTGTTTAAAAGAATCATAATGGTAGAACATAAGAAGAAGAGGAAGAAATAGACGATTTGGCAGAGTATCATGATTAAGCGCCAGTTAAGAAGGAAGAATCCGTAAAACATGAAGATTTAAAGAGCAAAAAGGAATAAGTAAATTAGATTCAATAAAAAGAGATCAAGGAAGTTAAAGTTATTGAGGAGAATTAAAGTGACTCTGAATCAATAAATTTGATAGAACGTGCATAATAAAAGATAGGTACGGCCTTAATGGGTACTTATCTTTAAACTTAGGAACTTTTTCATCATTCCACATTAAGCGTAAACCAAAGTAATAGAAAATATTCCTGTAGCTTCAAAACGTCTTTCTAAAATATGCAAATACTTCAAATTAAAACTTTTTCCCAAAGATAGTTTGTGAGTTGTCCAAAGTAGAAAAGGAAGACATCAAATAACTCAAAAAGTGATATGTTTGCATTTTAATTAAAGGATAATATAATAATAAGAAGAAAATCAAAATATTTAATCCCATCCTAAATTTGAGGACAACACTGGCTTTTCCATTTTCAATTTTTATTTCTTTAAATAACTGAGAAGGTATTGACTTCGAGATTTAGTATTAGGCTAAACCAATCTTGGAGTGATTGGAGCGGTCATTTTCTGAGATTAAAGTTGCTTCCAGTTAAACTTAAAAAAATACTCCATTGATTTTATTTCAGAAAAATCCTCAACAGCTCTGCTATCAGGATGTTTTTACAATAATCTTTTAATAAGTTGCTTTCCGCAAGGATCCGTGTAGTTTTTGGGAAAATTAACATCATTTTTTTGAATTTATTGATATATAACGGACGGATCATCTGACGAATTTCCAAAAGGAAGTATCCCACAAACCATCTAATATAAAATAATACCCAAAGACCAAATATCAACGGAAAATGAATATCCTTTAGCTTACATCACTTCAGGAGCCATATAATGTGGGGTTCCAATTATTGTAAAGGTTCTAAAGCCTGTTTCCGATTCAGAAGTGAGCAACTTAGCTGTTCCCATGTCGATCATATGAAGATATCCTTTCGAATCAAGTGCTGCATTTTAGGGCTTTATATCACGGTAAACGATATTATTTTTATGTAGATATTAGATACAAAGAAGGAGACAGCCAAAATAGAATCGGGCTGAAGTACTCGAGCAGGTTCCTAAATCGCTTAAAAAATCAAAGAAATCTCCTCCATCAATGTATTCCAAAAGAAGATAAACGAAATGAGTATCTTTAAAGCTTTGAGTTAATTTGACAATGAAAGGAAAATCACAAGATGTTAATATTTATTTTTCACATCTTAAAAATTTTTCCAATTAATTTTTAATGATGATATTTTTTGATATGCATTTTAGGGCATATTTTTGTAATGTCCTTTTATTTTCAACCAACAATACTTTTCCTAGTTCGCCCTCGCCAAGGCGATTTAATATGAAGAGATCCTTAAAGTCAATAATGAGTTGCGATTTAGCATTATCAGGATTTTAGTCTGCATTTTTTTAAATATCAGTTTTCAATGAGGTTTTAGATAGCTTTTTATCCTTGTTAAAGATTTGGTAAATTTTGTTGAGTTTAATAGCAAAGATATGTCCATTGCCGTGTTTTATTAAGGTTTATTTTGAATAAAATTATTGTTATTCCTAAAGTACCTCTCCTTAATTTATAATTTAGCCAGTTTAGTAATCATTTATCTTTTATTCAAGCGATATGTAGATGGACTCATCGCTTTATCCTTTAGAAATAAGCACATCTCCATCATTTTTCAATAATATTTGACCTGATTCAATAAACTGATGCTGTTCACAACAATTTAAATTTTTAAAAAGATTAGATCTCCTCAAGACCCATTTAATCATGTTATTAAAAAGAAGCTCAACCTATGATTTAACACCAATACAGGATTTTAAATCTTATCGACTAATGGCCAGCAGTTCAGCCTTTGATTTGCATCTAGCTGTCCCCAATCGCTTTTGATTGAGAGTTAAGCAGTTTTATCCAAAAGAATCTCCACTCGTCAACATGATTAATGGCTTTCCCGGAATATTAATTTCAATAACTCCTTCAATAATAATGAAGAAGGAAATTGCATCATCATTGGCCTTAAATATTATATCATTTTAGTAATATTTAAGTGTATTCATATTATAACTGATTGAAATCTTCTGTTTGTCCGAGAGGAATTGAAATAGTGGCAGTTTGTGAACATAAGGCTGTGAAATTTTAAAATTATTTTTAACCATCTCCCTTTGAATTTTTAAAAATTAGGACTGGCTTAAACACCAAAAACAGGCTTTTTTGAGGACCTTTACAGACGCAGACCGAGGTGACGAGTATATGATAGCTAATTCTCCAAAAGAATCTCCTCTTTTCATAGTCCGAATTGGTGCCTTATTGATTTCTATCTAAACTTCTCCGGAGTTGATAATAAAGAACATGCTAGCAGGAGTTCCCTGTTCAAAGACATACTATCCTATTTCAGTTTAATAGGCTTCCATGGCGATTGCAAGAGACCTTCTTTAGTTTTTGCTGAGTTTAAAGAGTAAAAAGTGTTTACTAATGATGCCTTAAATGAGTTAAAGGTCACTTTGAGTTTGAGGAGCCTCTATTTTCCGTATATTTTCAAATATTTTATTGACTGATTTTCTTCCATTAATTTTCTAATTTTTAATTTTTTTCCTATCTAAACCTTTACGAGGCTTTTCTGCTATTTCTATGACTGAGCCTATATTCTATGCTATATGTGACTATTAACAACCCATGAGACGATTTTTTCTATTTTTATTATTTAACTATAAAGAACAAATTAATTCATAAGTGTTTCAATCATAATTATCTGGTAGTTATTTTCTCCCAAAAGATGGGGGGATGAAAACTGTCTTTAAATTTTATAGCTGAACAAACAGACTCATATTTATTTATTCAAAATTTATTTTAGCAAATTTTCTCCCATAAATTCTCGCTTTTTAGATCAAAATTAGACAAATGAATCCTGAGTCAGCTACCATAATTTTAGCTTAAAACTTTTCAATAAATCATTGCCTTTCAACTCACTTAATTTTTATCAAAGAAGTTGACAATTATGGAATCCTTCGATGATTAAAATTTTACTGAATGAAACTTCAAGGGTTGATCCTTTTAAAATATTCCACTCTCACCTTCAATCAGCCTATAATTCTAAACTATCGAAGGCAGAATCAGTTATATAAAATAAATAAAAAGAATTATATCATAACTATAGAAAATAAATTGGGAAACTGCTAAATAATTTATCCAATAATGATGATCAACATTTTATTATTAAACAATCAGCCATTACCTAATATACTTTCCTCAGACCAGTTTATAATCATTCATAACAGTCTATCCTTTCAAACTATCTTGTTGTCTATGATCTAAATTAATAAATATTTTTATTTAGCTTTATCATTTAATCGCAACATCAGTTTATCATTCAATTATGGGAAACACCACAACTGATAAATAGAGCATAATTGACGTCATAGCTTAAAAATTATCACAAATCAATCTCTGCCTTCGGCCTTAATACTAATCGTAGAAGTTGACCAACATGCTATCAGGATACGATCAAGTATCACTCTACCATGACCCTTATTATGGCGATTGCTATGCCCTGGAAGGTAAAGATATTAATCATTGCTGTATAATGATCAAGGAGACAATGGATACAAAAGATTCTCGCTCGCGAATGTAACTACTCAATTAAATACAAATCAGTAGTGAAGGGCCCTCTAATCAAAACACCATCAAAATCTATATCATTGATACTTTAGAAAAAAGTGGATTTTTATGGAAAAAGTACGAAATTTATATGATGAGCGATTTTATTTTGGTCGACTTGGAGAAAGAATTTTAACATAGAATTGCCGAAAATAATTCATTCAGCGAAGATGAGATTAAGACCATCATTAAATGTACCATCTATAACTAAGGTAGAGTGCACCAAAGGATTTATGAGATTAGAGTTAGCGAACTACCGCTCGGTGAGGATGAAATACATCTACATGTGTGGCAGAGGCAAGGAGATAAAGTTGGCTCATCCCAAACTCTTCAATTATCGCGCAAATTTGGATGTTTTAGTGGAGGATTATAGCACAAAAAACATTTATCTCTCACCTGAGGAGATGGAATATTTAGAGAGGAATGATTGTGCCTTTGATGGGGGGTGGTCGTCGAATGCCTTTACTTTTGGCATGATAATTCTCTCCATGATGACTATGAACCATCTCAACGACCTCTATAACTACCGAGCTTGTGAGATCAACTTTGATAAAATGAACTAATTAATCAAAACATGTAATAGCAACTTTTCTAATCATTTAGTATCGATTGTTCAGAACCTGCTCAATCGAAAGGAAAACAGCCGACTGAGTCTAACCAATCTCTATAATCAAATAGGCAGTCAAAATCTCAGCATTCCAGTTTAACTAACTCTTATCAATGAAAAGGATATGTAAGTATAATATCATTATGAGTAAAGAGTGCAGTAGCATGTATATCCCAATTATATCTCAGCATTGCTTAAACCCAAAGTAACACTCACTGGGGAGTATATGAATTTCAAAGATGAAGAAAATAATCATCTTTTTTCCAATGATTCTGTTGTGGCTAATTCGCGTCTAAGATATTCAAAACCCCAAGGAGGAGAAATTGGGCAATATATGGGTGAGACATCACAGTTTGAGAAGGTAAAGGGTGGAGATCTCATAAGATAAGGTAAGGGATACTATCAGCATAAAGATGGACAGAGCTACATTGGGGAATGGCATTTAGGTAAAATGTAAGGATACGGAAAACTGTTTTATTAAAATAAAAAGCTGAGGTACGAAGGAGAGTTTAAAGGTGGTAAATTTCACGGAAACGGAGTGGAATATGAAGAGGAACAGATTAAGGAAAGATAGGAGTAAATTGATGAAGAATATGTGAAGATATATAAGGGAAATTGGATCAAGTATGAAGGATTTTATGAAAATGATCTGAAAGAAGGAGTCGGTAAAATTTATTTTAGGCATGGCTACTGGCGAGGAAACTTTAAGAATGGACAGCCAAATGGAGAGGGAGTGTATTTTTGTTATCAGACGAATCAATCTGTTCGTGGATAATGGAGGGAGGGGCAATTACAATAAAGAAGATGATGACTATTAATTATTTTGTTAATCTGGTTGTAATTTGATACTATATGATGATTTGGATTTCTTAATAAAATGGTTTATGTTTGAGGAGTGGATGATATTTTTTGTAAGGATATGTTTAAGACTGCGAAAGTAAAGTATGATACCATGCATAATTATTACTTACTCATATATAAATGAATATAAACTATTTTTGTGCAAAGTGTGCATTCATTTTATGAAGATATTAAAATCCAGCCTCAATTGAGTTTAATTAAACTATTCATATTCAAAATCATTTTAATTAACTACTATTATTTGTATACACTCTTTATTATATTAGTATGTTGCAAATATAACTTTATAATTAATGCTTGCTACATTACAAGATGACTGATACTTAATTTAGAGGAGTTCTTTAATTTATGAGTATTAATGGTTTTGCGTAAGTATTAAAATAATATAAAATAATTAATATATTAATATCATAAATGGTGGTAATTCCTAAAACACGCAAGACCTACTGCTCCAAGTGCAGAACCCACACTGTTCACAAAATCACCCAATATAAGAAGGGCAAAGAAAGCAAAGCTGCACAAGGTAGAAGACGTTACGACAGGAAACAATCTGGATATGGAGGACAGACCAAACCTATCTTCAGAAAGAAAGCCAAAACCACCAAAAAGATCGCCTTGAGATTATAATGTAGCAAATGCAAGAGACGTCGTGTGATATTGGTCGGTCGTGCTAAGACAGTCGTCTTGATGGAGATCAAGGACATCAAAAAGAAGAATCAAGGTAAAGGAGATGCCCTCTTCAAATGATCATCCATATTTAAATCTGATCATTCAATTCCAAGTGCATTAACCAGTTTATCGACTTTGATATGAAAAACCATCAAATGATTGAGATTAAAGCAAATCATCTTGTCATCATCTTGCCATCATCATTCTCACAAATTATTCATAGTTGATGTGTCCGTCGCCATCGATATCGGCCTCTCGAATCATTTCGTCCACTTCCTCATCTGTCAACTTCTCACCTAAGTTGGTCATCACATGTCTTAGTTCTGCTGCTGAAATCAGTCCATTTCCGTCACGATCGAACACCTTAAAGGCTTAGACAAGTTCCTCCTAAGTGTCTGTGTCCTTCATTTTTCTAGATATGAAATCAAATACCTAGCCATGAGAGATAAAAATTAAGGGAAATCGATCGTGCCATTACCGTCTGCATCAACCTCATTGATCATATCCTGCAATTCTGCCTCAGTAGGATTTTGTCCCAATGATCTCATGACTGTTCCCAATTCCTGAATGGCAATAAAAATACTTTAGTAGTGATTGAACCGTCACCATTCTTGTCAAAAAGTGCAAAGGCCTCTTTGAACTCTGCAATTTGTTCCTCGTTGAGTTGGTCAGCCATTGTTTCACAATAAATATTCTGTATTCAAATATCAATGAAATGTATTTAAATGATATTTTTAAATATAGTCGGATCTAATGAGCGTGATTAGCTTGAAATCAATTAGCAGTATTACTTCATGAACTAACATCTTTCGTTATAAAAAGAGAAGAGGAAAATATTATTAAATTTGACAAACACAAGAAGGACTTTCATTATTTCTTTTAAGATATAACTTATTTCCAAATTAAATGCAATAGAAACCTTATTCGTAAGTATATTATCTGTCACGCTGACGCTTCTACCTCCTGAGTTTTTTTTTCAAAATTCTTCTATAAATCACAAATTAAGAATCTTTGGTTTATCATTTTTCTACTGATACTTCTTCAAGAAAGGATGAGTCATTAGTTCCTTAATCGAAGCCCTTTCAGCAGGATTTTTTTGTAGACAACGATCCAAAAAATCGCGAACTTCAGTTGAAATTGACAGATAAGAGGGAATTTTAATTTAATCCTTCACTATCTTAATTAATTCCTATTCCCTCGTGATTTTGAAAGGATTCTCGCCCACCACCATTTCATACATCATGATACCGATCGACCAAATATCTATTTTTTAATCGTATTCCTTTCCCTTAAGGATTTAAGGACATACGTAAAGGGGAGTCCCACAGAAGGTGGTCCTTAATTTATTATCCTGATAAACTGACCACCCAAAATCACATAGCTTGATAATGTTCTAAATAGACAGAAACTTACATCATGAATAACGATATTTTCAGGTTTGATATCCCGATGAATAACTTTGAGGGTATGAATTTAGTTGGTAGCTTCACAGATTTGTCTCATAATGAAAGCGATTCTGGATTAAGCCAAGGGTTGTGATTTTTTAAGCTGATGGTAAAGTTGTCCGCCCGTGCCTAGTTCAAGAATGACATAAATGTTAACTGAATCATCGAAACAACCATACATTTTTATTATGTTCGGATGATTTAAGAACATTTGTATCTTCACCTATCGAGTGAACTGATCTGTTATCTATTATTCATGCAACAGTTTTTTCTCTATTATCTTTAGGGCACACATAAACCCAGTTGATTTCTATAGGGCTAAAAAGACTCGACCGTATTTGCCATGGCCGAGTTATTTTATTTTGGTAAAATTGTTGACTGTTATCTTCTTTTTGGTTGTTGGTAGAAACTCTTTCAATGGAAGTAAATTTTTATTGATTTCAAAGGTGGGATCGACCATCATACTTCTCTTTAAGTCATTTTTTCCCCTGTTTAAAAAAGAAGGAACTGTTCTATTGGGATCTTTTCGCCTTTATTGTGATTTTTATCCTCTTTCAATATCTTTATTTTTATAAAAATTGGTCTCATTCACTGAATGATTTGTCTACTTTCTCTGAAATGTGCCTTTTGGAATATCTTACAAGGTTTAACTCATTCTTGGAGGTCTTTTCAGTATATTTTTGGACACTTATTTTTTAGAGAATAGATCTTCTGAAGCAGACTCGAATCTGTCATTATCACTGACAATGGTGCTTTTGGACATCTAATTTTTACGTGGAACTCGGGGGCCATTTTGCATATTATTGCCATTAGCAACAAAATTTATGAGACTTGGATGATTACTGAATTCCACATTTTTGCCAACAGATGATTGATTATGAGTGATGCGGTCGCTGTTGCTTTGGTGAGGTAGATTAGGAATAGCAACCTCGAAAGAAAGTTAGGGGTAACTTGAATAATGTTTTGGAGCGTCTATGGGCTGATTAATATCGCTATTTTTAATATTGTTTTGACTGTTGAATTTGGGATTGACAGGAGGATGATATCCGTTATTATGTGGATAGGTGGAAGGATATGGTATTTGATTATACATATTTTTCCTATCTTTAATTATATATGTTGGATTATTATTATCTGGAAACTATTTATGAAGGCTGATTCATTCGATTTTTATCTTGAAAATCATATAATATTTCAGTATAGTTTAGTCTATTCAAATGATCAACTAATTGTAATTATAATATTTCGTTAAAGTTTGAATGGTACACTATCCAGACGAGATTGAGTACTCAGATAAATATATGGATGATTATTATTAGTATCGCCATGTCATTTTACCCAAGGACATCTACAAAAAAATACCAAGAAATAAACTTCTTACCGAAAATTAGTGGAGATCTCTTGGAGTTCAGCAGTCCAGAGGATGGACTCATTACTAACTGCATCGCCCATAACCACACATTCTGCTCTTCAGAAGACCGAAAAACACCGATCCTCAAACTGGACTTCCACCCGCAAACTTCATTGCTCCCCCTGATACTTTCTGCTACTGAAAAATGATCATATTAATTCTCATTTTAAAATACCTTTGCTGCTATTCAAGTATACATCAATCGAATCCCTCGACAGTAATAAAAACTGATTTTATTTTGATATTATTTCGATATTATTGACTGATTAATCAATGTTCGAATAATGAGCCAACTATGTATCCGACAACAACTGCCACGACTCCAAATAGAAGAAATTATATTCCTGATTGCCGTTTTTTCTGTGGAGTCGCCTGAATAATCTTTCCCTTGATGTAACCTAAACTAAATAGTTGAATTCCTCCGATGACCAAGGTTATAAAAAGCCGATGGCGATTGTTTTCACCGATAGGATCAAGTATGAAGGGCAAAATCGGCAGTACACCTGAGAATAAGAAGCTACAAAAATTAGTCAATCCGACTTTCCATGGCTAAACATCATTCACCACTAGTCCCAATTCCATCATCATCATTATGTCGACGAAAATCTTTCTGTTTGAGGAGTACAAATTTGATAGAGTTTTACTATCTCCAGAGTCATATCCCTTTTAATTGAACATTACTACAAGCTAATGAATCTCCTATTAGCGCATATTATCAAATTAATATTCCTATCTTCCTCTTTCTAATTGGATGTAAGCTTGTTCACTTCGAAAAGAAAGAAAATCTCCTAAACCCATGCCCAAGGCATCACCTATAGTAGTTGCCCCAGCTATGATAAGAAGTTTATGAGGACTGAGCTTGCAAAAGACAGCAGTGATTATGATGATCAAGATATTGATGGTTCCATCAAGGGCTCCATAAACAAAGGATTTAACAAACTCTCCAACTTGAATATGATCCTCCTGATGAATAGCCCTCTAGTAGTTATTACTGCCTTGAAGCAGTTTGAGTTCAATTTCATTTTTCATGTGAAGTGATAAGCAATTATTTAAAGATATGAAGGGTGAAACATATTCAAATCATATCTGTTATTCTTCAGTAGTATAATATTATTGACAGGAGCTAAGTGCCTTGTTTTTTTATCTCTCAGATTCGCTATAATAAATACAAGGATTATTTCTTTGCATTGTGAGATATTGTTATATTAGGTTTTAGTTTACATTTTACTCAAAAATATTAGGATAATTTGGCCAATTTAAATTACCTCACACATTTGAATATCGATGTATTTGGTGCTATATTTATAGATTCTTTATTAGATAAATGTTAAAAAAATCATTTATTCTTGAACCTTGGAATTATGATGACCCTATAATTCCCCTCTCGCATCGCAATAAACTTCAGCCTCTTCAGGAATTGGCTGAAAAGGCTCAAAGTTAGCTCATGAAAAAACCTCTCAAATTATGTTTACCGCGTCGAGATCTCAACAATTCATAATTTCAAGAAACCTCATCTTTTTTAAGCGTTCGACTCAAGAGAAAAATATTTAAAACTGAGGTATCAAGCAAGCGCCTAAAAACTGAAAGCAAATAAAAATCTCTATTTTCTGGAAACGATGATAGATAGGGGGGAATCAACATAAATAATAGAGAAAACATGAAATTCTTTAAAAATATTGTTTCACTGGTCTAAAAGCAAGCATATAAAAAATCAAAATCTCCTCGTTTTGTTCTATAGAGTGAGAGAAAAGACATATTAGCTTTTCCTAAGGCAAAGAAAGCATCCCAATAAATTATAACTCGAATAAAAAGTACTTAATTGAAGATTAAGCAGCATTCACTCGATAGAAAAGACAGAAGAAAAATGTTTAAAAGGGCTAGTCCATTGAAGGATTAATCAAACCTCAAATCATTTTTCTTCCGAACTATTCATGGGAAATCATAGAGCAATAGCTCTCGTATTCGAGTTAAGTAGCATGAGATTCGATGGAAGAATATGTTATAAAAATCAAACCGACGAAAGAAAGAAATGTAATAGCTTTTTAAAACACGGATGCTAATTGGCAAAAAAGAAGTAGAAAGACGAAAGTTCAATATTAAAATATAAGAACTGTTTTTGACGTCAAGACAAAATAAATAGGATCAGCTTCAGTAAATAGAATCATAATTGTTTTTAACTCATGGGAAAGATGAGTTTAGTGATGGGGCTATCTGCAGTTCTGCAACGAGGAAACATGAACAATCAAACAGTCATGGGGATTGATGGAGGACCCACTGATTATTTGGATTTTATTTGTTCAAGAATTAATTTAATTTAATTTTGCAGTAATTTCTTAATGAGTCTCAACAAATAAATGGTAAAAACCACAAATTATATTTAATTGTTCATAAATATTCAATAATTGACCTGACTGAATTCATGTGTATGGGGTCTTTGAGGCACCATTTCGACTCCGGTGGATATTTTTCTTGCAGTTATGACTTCGTGATTTACCATTGAAATCTCCTTCCCTAGCTTTTATTCTGACTCCTCCAGCTCTCTACCCTAGAAAGCGCCTCGAAACATTAGATCCATAATGAGAATTTAATTGGCGATAATAACTGAAGTAAGCAAAAGGGATAAATCTTTGGGATGCTCCTGCAGTTCATGAACAAAACTAATCAAAAGATGACCATTGAATATAATCTAGGCAAATAGCACTGCTTCATAAACGACAAGCTCAGCAATATGAGTTTTAGTGTTGACTGCGAACGAAAAATTTAAATTTGTGAGAAGGAGTTGGGCACCATTTAAACAGCAGGATTAATAGAATAGGAATATTGTTGGTCCCTCAGTTTAAGGCATTTAATGCTCACAGCCAAACGTGCTAAAGAACAGAATGACGATAAGAATTTCCAAAGACCAAGGAATAAGGAATTTGATTTGAGACTTGAACAGCATTATTTTGAGGATGCCATCATTTTACCATTTTCGAATAAAGTTGAGAATGACAGCAATTGATAATGCAGCAATAGCGATGCCCTAGCAAGTATCCTGCTCATTGTAAATATCGACTACATACCAACTGATATCATCAAATATTCTTGCTAAGAGAAAGAGGGACAGTTGAAGAATAAGGAGAAGAATACTTAGCCACTGCCGCATTGCCAATTAATTATTTATAAAGAATGAAGAGTAGTTATATTCTTAAATAAAGATAATAAGAATAATTAAATGCGGAAATGCTATTTTATTTTAGCTGATTGCAGTTGTAAAAGGATTCTGTTTTCTATGGTTAATTCTTTTGTAAATGATTCATAATTGGTAATTTATCAGTCAGCAATAGCAAGCAAGTACAAATAATGCTTGCTTCACAAAGATGGAATTTATTACAATCATTTCTGAATTTAATTGCAATCACATGGAGAGACAATTATTTTCAAGGAATCATAACATTTGTTAATAATTCGTCCATTTCAAATTTTAATATTTTAAACTATTGATAAAAATCTTGACAAATCAAATAATAATGTTATCAGTTTTGCAATCAATGGTCAATGAATGGAGATAAGTGAATAGCTGTATTTTAAAGAACTGAGTTATAATTATTAATGGAAAAATATTTTTGTTGAGATGTGAATATTATGGTAACATAGCAAAACAATTAAAATAAAAAATATTACGATCTTGAATCTCATTTTTAATTTGAAAGAAACCAATCATTTATGCAAATTAATTTTGGAATGGTAGTCTAAAGTTGCTATTTTGGTATGGAATCTTTAAACTTATACTAAATTAACAGGGAGATATAGATGAATAAATCAATAAGAATATTAATATAAGAAATCGAGGATATATTTGGAAACAAATCATTGATGTTTATGGCAGAATAAAAAGAAGGAAAATTACTATTTAATTTAAATATTCAAACGATTGTTTTATTGATTTAATGCTGGTCAAAATTAGAGTTTAATGTCAATCTTAAGGAATTTGTTAGTATTACATCATCACACAACTCCTGGTGTGAGGGAGCCTGCTGATTTCAAAACTAAGACTTGTTTAGACTTTAAATTAGTAATATTTTGTTTCAATTTTTTTTCGATTAAAGTCATCTTTAACTAAGTCTCTTTAACTTAAAAATGGTTGGACTCATTTTCGATTTTTCTTTCATTGGACTCTCTGCTTTGCTTAATGATGTTAATAAGCTGGAGGAGTTATTCCTCGAGCTTAACAGATTCCTACAGTTTTTTTGTTTTCTTCGTAGGTTCCCCTCAAAATAAGATCCTTAATTAGTATTTGGTTGGCGCTTACTACAGAAATGAACAGGATTGAGTCTTCAGGTGTAATTTGCAGGTTGTTTATGAATAGGACCAACACACTACACAGTACCGTTGCTCGTTATTGATATTATAATTTTATCAGTATTTAGTCATAAAGCAATAATGTTGAAGATTTTATCCTCAATGTTTAATTATTTTGTGATCAAATGTATTAGGTCTAATATCTACCATTTTAATTCCAGCTGTCATTTTCCTAGCGGCTACCACTTCAGCGTGGTCATTCACCAGTGAAATCTCCATACTTAACTTTTATTCTTCCTCCTCCAGCTCTCTACCCTAGAAAGCCCCTCTGAAAATGAGATCCATGATCATGATTTGATTAGTAAATGTAACTGTCATGAGTAAAAGAGATAAATCTTTTTGCTTTTCACTCAGCTGACGAATAAATTCCAGTAAGAGGCGAGCATCGAAGATTATCTAGGCAAACAGCACTATCTCATAAACGACAAACTCAACAATATGAGTTTTTGTATTGATTGCGAGGGAGTATACAAAATTTGTGAGAATTAGTTAAGTACCATTTATACAGCAGGAATAATAAAATAGGAATACTCTTGAATTTTAATTCTCAGGCATTTATGATGTACAACCAAACGTGTTGAAAAACAGAGTGACTGTCAGAATTTCTAAAGCCCATGGAATAAGGAATTTAATCTGAGACTTGAACAGCAATATTTTAAGAATACCATCAATTTACCTTTTTCGATAAATGTTCAGTATGATAGTCATTAATAGCGCAGCAATCGAGATGCCTTAAAAAGTATCTTGTTTCTTGTCAAAATCTATTTCATACCAACTGAGATCATCAAATATTCTTGCTAAGAGAAAGAAGGACAGTTGAAGAGTAAGGAGAATATAGCCTCGATACCATCGCATTGGCAATAAACTATATACTAGATCAACAGTAATTATATTCCGAAATGAGAATAATGATAATAATAAAGAAAAAAATAAGAAGAAGAATAATAATAATAATTAAAATAATTCGGATTGAATGAAAAAAATGATAAATGGAAATGAATGGGCTGTTTAAAAGTGAAATATGCTATTTTTATGCCTCAATTGTTGTCTATAATAGAATACAATAAATATTGTTCTTAAATAAACCAAATCAGTCTACTTTAGACCTCATAGTTTCGTAAGTTAAGCCAAGCTTTGTATAATTTAGAGAGACGTTTTCATAGAAAAAATATTCCTCAAAGTTATACTCTTATCGTGATTCAATATCACCTGCTCAAGCAAATAAAGTTCTATCCTGAGCAGTCAGATATCAATAATATTGAAATAAATTAAATTCAATATTTTCCCATATGAGTATCATAGGTATTAGGTCTGAGATCTGCCATTTCGATTCCAGCCGTCATTTTTCTGGCGGTTACCACGTCGTGATTCACCAAAGAAATCTCCTTGCCCAACTTTTATCCTGTCTCTTATATTTCCTTATCTTAGTAGGCCCCTCGAAACATGAGATCCATGATTAGGATTTGATTAGCAATAGTGACAGATACAAGTAAAAGGGATAAATCTTTCGATTTAGCGTCAAGACTATTCACGAACAGTATCAAAAGATGGCCATTAAAGATTATCTACGCAAATAAAACCAGCTCATAAACAATGAGTTCGATAGTATGAGTTTTAGTATTTACTGCCAGAGAATAAGTAAGATTTGTCAGTATTAATTGAGCACCATTTAAACAGCATGATTAGTAAAGAAGTGCTAAAATTGAGCTTTAGGCCTAATCCAAATTTTAGCTGCAACTGAATGTGTTGAAGAATAAAATAACAATAAGAATTTCCAAAGACCACGGTATTAGAAATTTAATTTGAGATCTGTACAGCAATATTTTTAAAATACCATCAATCTGCCATTTACGAATAAAGTTCACAACAACTGCGGCAGATAGAAAGGTAATGGCGATAATCTCGCAAGTATTCTGCTCATCATAAATATCTGCTGGATACCAGCTGACATCATCCAAAATTCTTGCGATGAGAAAGAGAGTTAGTTGAAAAGCTAGAAGTAGATAACTAAGCCAGCGTTGCATTAGTTATTTTATTCTTTTATATATTAACAATCAAGAGATATTAATATGTTTAAAATAAAAATCTTTAAACTTATGAACAAAATGGTAGAATTCAAAGGAATGGACGAATTATTATGGAACAAAAACCTTCTTTAGAATTTAAATAGCAATAATTTGTTGTGAGTTTTTCAGCCAGGGCTATCTTTTTTCACTTGTTCTTACTGATTTAAACATTGCTAGACGTATTTTGATTTTTCTCTTTCATTGGGATATTTTTTACTAAAGATTATTGACAAGGCCAAGGTCAAGGAGTTCTTCCTCATTTAAATAGATTCCTCCATTTGTTTTTTAATGCGCCCTCAGTGTCTTGTAATTCATTAGCTTTGAACCCATAATAACTGATGTGGTCGTAAGTTCTTTCAAAAAAAGGACAACTTGATGGAGCAGTAAACAATGATGAAGGCAATGCAAAATTATACAAAGGGGTTATGATTTAATAATGAGAAAAAAATAATCTTGACGAATAGTGTTACTCACAGTATTTCGTTATTTTTAAGACACTCTTGAAAAGTGTTCTTTTTAGACAAAAGGATCTTATCGAAAAAGATTTTCTGTATCTACTCCTGATGAGATTAACTTTATTTTAAATAATTGATAATTGATAATTTATTATTATTAAATTTCATCTCCAAATAGAGGAGAATGGTAGTCAATTGGAATGGTGCAAAGGGCATCATAACTAACTCATGATAGTTATTAAATTTTATTTATAATGACTATTATATTGTAGTGTTATCATAGAAAACATGGAGTCTGTGGAATCAAGGTATAGCAATAGTAATAGAGAGAATTTAGCTGATGGTCGAAAGGAATTGACTATGAAATGCAAAGAGGGGCTGGTTAAATGTTGTTTGCTCTATTTATTTCTTCATTTGGGTTATCTTGGGGTTGTTTATTTTTCTATTGAACATGAATGTAGTCAATAGTTTTGTGATTTTAATTTTAATTCTTTACTCTCCTCTTCATTTTTTTAGCAAAAATAACCCCTGTCTGTTAATATTTCCTAACAATCGTTCTGGCTGTTGATAATTTGAGTTGGAGTTTTCGAGCGATCTTGGAAATTGAATTTCCCTCTTTGGTGGCTAATTCGATGAGTTTTTATCTTCTCTACATGGTAGAATTCTTACTTGAAGTGAGATTTGAGCATTTCGCTTTGGGCGTTTGTCGATCTTCATCTCGTTTTAAATTAAATGTTAATAAATTTAAGTAATAATTAAGTTATATAGCAATTTTGAATTTTCTATTTTACAATGGAGTTATAAATATATCCTGGCCGGCAGCAAAGCTCAAACCGGCTGTTCTTTGATAAGTGATCTAATTAAGTGCATATTCAGATATTGATATTGTTAATAACATCTATGATGTAGCAAATAGTGACTGTTAACTTGAGTAATGACTGTGAATGAGCTGTAGCTGCTTAATATGGTCCAGAAGGTAAATATTTTAATATTATTGATTTTTTAAAATGATTTAATTTAAAAATGGTTATTAATTTCAGTGTTGGTTTGATTTATCCTCTCCACAATATTTTAATTCTAAGCAAACGAAGTTCTAAGATATTGGTAGTTTAATCTGTGGAATGAAGATAAAAGTATTATTTTATTTATAATTCTTGCTTTTATCCACAATCATCTTGAGGTCATTATTGTAGAATACTGATTTTGGGAATTTATTTAGTCAATTCATTACTTCATGTTCTTAAAAAAGCAACAGAGTTTTATTTTAAGTTTAACGGGAATAAAATATTTGGTATTTTGGTTATGAAATAATAAATAACATCATATTGGTTTTACTTCTACTTTTTCATCGAGGATATCTTAGAAATCTTTAATTGAGGTTTTTCTGAGGATGGAAACAGCCATTTGCTAAATCTAAGCAATAACACTTTAATCAGATATTACTATAATAAAATTGTATTTTTGCATCCTATATCGTATGCAGATATTCTATGATAAATAGAGCATTCATGCGAACTTTGGCAATCTTAAATCAGGCAAATAGCGTAATAACACTTTAAATTAATTTATTTTATCTGCTCCACACGTAGTAATTTCCGGAGTTAAATGTTATAATAATCCTTTTTTATGAGAATATTATTAGTGTTGATAATTCCCTTGTAATTTTATAATTTCTTTTGGAGCAATAAAACACTAGTATGACTGAACAGCTTCAAATTATGACTAATATCATTGACCGAAAGGACAAAACAAGCTGCAATCAAGCTTAAAATATCAATTAATAGGACAAACTGTCCCCCATTCAACCTCATAAGATAAATCCAGAAAATAATTCTGAAGCAATATTCCTCCAAAATACAAATACATCAAGTGAGTCATCTCCATACTCATATCAAAAATCATATCGTATGGATGCGCATCAGAAAATCTCGTTAGATGATGGAGACTTAAAACATTGCTAATCAGCTTGCTAAATTATGAATATTCGAATCCCTGAGTTTAACATTAGAAGTGATTTTCACAACACTTAAGATTCCATTTAATAGGACAAGCATTTTTTAGGTGAGGGAGAGACTGGAGAGCAGGAGCTGTCCTCTGAAGAAGACGGTAATTATTATAAATCCTTGAATTAAAAATTCGAACTAGCTTTAGCAAAAGTAAATTCGAAAAAATCATCAAATGCTAAAACTGGTGGACCCTTTATGCAGAGACTATAACAATATGAGAAAAATAGATAGAAGGAGTTATCAAAGCTCATAAACTAAAAGAAAATGAAGGACTCAATCATCTTCAAGGAAAAACCTTTAATAAATTCACGGTCTGAACAGTTGATTTCGCATTATCAGCCAATTCAGGAAAGATATAAGATGGTCATTGCTGAGAAGATACGAAAAGTGTAGATCAAGCAAGATGAGAAGAAACTTAAGGAGAAAGAGTAAGAAGAAAGGGTTATTAGAGAAATGCAAGAATTTTAACGCTCTATCAGATAAAAGTACGGGACTTTGAGAACAGAGGAAGAGTACTATGCCTATATGAATTAATGGAACGAACACAGATTAAAAAATATTGAAGCCATGACCAAGAAAAAATAGGAGGCAATTAAGGCCAAAATATCATTTAAACCCGCCATGAATTTGAACAGCGACGCAATAATGAAGAAAAAGCCTGAAAGAGTGCTGATCTATTAAAAAGAGCCTGAGATTAAAAAATTAAAAGTTGACAAAAATTGTACTTTTAAGCCCAATCTGAATAAAACCTTCAAAAAGTGATTGTGAGATTATTTATTGAAATATAATTTGGCCTATGATTTTATACATAGAATGAAATACAATAACATTTAATTATATTTCTGAAGCACTCAGAAAGAGAACGGATTTTTAAGGAATTACTGGCTAAATATCTGTCCAAATAATTTTTAGGAAATTTAGTCCAGTTCCTCCTTACAACTTTTAGCCTTTGCCGGCTATTTCTTGATGATTTTGGCTTCAATTTGACTTATCTATTCAACTACGCTTTCTGATGAAAGATAGGATATATTTGCGCTTTCCTCCTCTGAGGAGATATCTTAATCATCATTTTCAGTCAATTTAAGCTGGCCCTTAACAGGTCTATAATCGCTGATTGATTTTTCATAGGCATCTTCAGGTGTTCTTCGATCTTAAAAGGTAATGCATTAATTTTACGCATCCTACTTTACTGATTTATATTCTACCACAAAGGGGTTATATTTTTAGACAGTCAATTTCTTTTTGTAAGGCTGAGATAAAAATTTACTCATTAAATTGACCTCGTTAATGAGGCCTTTTTACTTGTTGGTTGAATATTTCGATGTTTTTGAATAATTTTAGCGTACTTTATTTAGAATGGAATTCATTCTAATTGGTACAGTCGGAACATAAATTATATTGTCAGATGAATTGATGTTATACTAAGCTAAAGTCACTGGATGCACTTCTGCCTCAGCAATTTTACATGCAAGCTCATCAGGATACTTTTCACCAAGAAATGAATAATTGAGGTTGTTCATTTGAGCGTATTCCGTCACTTCAGCGTTTAAAACTTATTCTGACCATTTTAGTGTATTCTCAAGTCGCTGAATCTATTCTCCTGATTTATTGACATGATCAAGAGGATTAAGTTCAACACAAGCCTTTCTCTTGGGGCAGTAGACTCTTTGAAACCTAAAGGTAAGAAACGCCTTCATAAAGTTCTGCTCATAGTCTGATGGTATTAGTGATTTATTGGCGATTTCCCCTAAAAATCCACGAAAGGTTGTGACTCTTCCAATTGATTTTTGAGCCGTCTTGAATCCTATTCCTGAAATTTGGTTGAGATAATCACAACCACTAAGAATGCAAGTAGTGAGGAACATGCAATGATTAAACCAGTTTAAACTAATTTCTTTGCAAGAAGGGATATCATCAGTTTCCATTTCATCACCGACCATTGTCGAAAAATCAAGTTTATAGAGCATTCGTTTGGCTCCAAATGCCATGAGATCACTATCCTATGTAATAATGACATCGGCTATCCCCTACCGGCTGAGATAAGCGAGCTGCGCATCAGCTTCATATGGAGCAACGATATATTAGATTCCTTTTTTCTTGAGCTCAACGATAAGTCGATAGGCGATATCAGGAGTGATATCGATAGAGTCAACCAATTTTTTGAATCCTGCTTAATCTCCATTCTCCAGCATTTCCTTACCCTTAGCACAGGTTTCTTCTCTTCTTCTAACTAAGATAGGACATACCTCCTGCGACTCTCTTCCTCCTATCTTTTTCCGGGAAGCGGTCCGCCATCGAATACCATAATAACCTTGATACCAAGATTCTCAATTTTATCAATACGCTTAAGACAGTCCTTCACATATTTATAGCGATTGGCTCCTCCCAGAATAAACTATCTACCACTTGGTCCCTTAATGATTTTGTGAAGCCTGTATAAACTGATACTAACCAAGCATAGGTATCGACCGCAACAGTTTTTCCTCGATAATCACTGAGCTTTCTCTCTTTGAGACTGGCTTTGATGTATTGAAGCAGACCTAGAATTCCCATTTAATTTTAATCGCTTCAATTATAAATATTATATTTGCCCTCCTTTTGCAAACCGCCAAGACTCAATCAATAAAATCAGGCAATTATTCTATTTTAAAAACATTTCAAATCTGTAAAATCAAAATTTGGCTTCTTCTAATGTTTTTAAAAATCCGAGAGGCATCAGGTTAAAAAAATCATATCCTTTTCATCGGTTAAAATATTTTCTGAAATAAGATTGCCTGGATTTATAATCAAATCATTAATTACGTTTAATGAGTCAGTACGGAAAGGGCTAATATTGGGAGGACAGATATACCAGGTATTCTTGATACAATTAAGAGATCCAGAACCATTTGATTGGTATCAACGCTTTAGTGGGCTCAAGGACATACTCACTACTCATGTTGATAAAACCAGTAGAGTTCTTAATGTGGGAGCAGGAAATTCTCGTCTCAGCGAGGAAATGTTTGAGGAGGGTTATGCCAATATCACCAACATCGATATTTCCAATATCTGTATAAAAGCGATGAAGGATAAGTACAAAGACAAGCCATAAAATTTTAAATATTTGATGATGGATGTAAAAGCAATGGATTTTCCAGAGGCCTCCTTCGAAACTGTAATTGATAAGGCTACCCTCGACTCAGTCCTTGTACATGTATATTTATGCAGTGTGGCTAAAATTCAACAGTTAATTCCAATAAAATGATCTCTGAGATTCACAGAGTACTCAGCAAAAATGGTGTCTATATAGCGGTGTCATACGGGCAACCAGAGTTTCGCTTGAGTTATCTGTAAAAACCGGAATATTAATGGACGGTAAAAGTACAGCAAGTGCCAAAACCAACTATTGCCTCATCAATATCCATAGCTTCAGATGAAAAAGAAACTCCCAATGTGCATTATATCTACATCTGCAGAAAAGGCGAAAAGCACTGATTGATTATCATCATCTTGTCTCAGAAATCACTGTCATCATCTTAATCCTCAATTTATTCGCCAGATCCTTCCTCATCAGAATTTTCTTCTCCTTACTACCCCTCGTCTTAATCTTCCTCTTCTTGAACCTTCTTGGCGTTGACGGGTTGAGTTCCTTGTTCTTTCTAAGCCTTGCGAGAATTTCCTCTCGTGAAAGCACGTTCTTATTAAGGCTCATCTGGTGCATCCAATTCATTTTAACCTTTAAAGGCCTTGATTTCCTCCTACTGTTGCTTTTTTCTAATCTTTTCCAACTCCTTCTTCGCTTTCCTCAATTTTTCCTCTTCAATTTTGTTATACGCTTAAAGTTAGTTCTCCAAGTAGTCAATGTTACGATACTTATTGACATACGTTTCTTGAAGTTGTGCGAGTTCTTCCTCCAATCGTTAATATTCCTCCATGAATGCTGGCTTAACTGTAAGCAGGTTTCTATATCTCTTTTCGTTCCTTTCGAGTTCTGCAGTCTTCTTTTTAAGTTTTTCTTCCAGTACTCTTTGCTCCTGTTCCATATTGCTTACATATTTGGCCATTTCTCTGGTGCTCTCCTACTGTTGTTGCATGATTGTTTTAATGCTGGATTCGATGAAAGCTTGATCATTTCCCTCATTCACCCCTTGCATCCCTTAAAGAAAATCAATAGCTTGTAATCTCACCTTACGTAGTTCTGGCTCTCTTCCAATTGCGTCATACAATCTTGCTCCTAAATCGCAAATTTAATTGGATAACTGCTTATGCGCCTTGAGATTGGCAACCTTGGCAGGTAAAGTGAAGGCTGCTGCTTCTTCCTCCTCTGTCGCTTTTGATATTGATGCCTATTTCGAATATAATCTACTTTATAGAGAACCGTTGCAATTTTTAGTATTTCTCCGACAGCATCTGCATCGGCTTGATAAAGTTTCTTAGGGTTAAGTTTGATACGGGCCTTGACTGCAAAAAGATTGACTATCGAACGCATAAACTCGACTCGATCTTTTTCTTCGTTGATGTCATCAGAGATGTCACTCTGTGGGTCATATTTTTGTGCCAACCAATAAAGGATATCGGCAACTAATTCGAAGTTCGGCCTCGCAAAATTTTATAGTGACACAATGCGTGTATAGCTTAACGAGCGGAGCATTTCGCATAAAGCACGACACTCACGGAAGGACATTTGATATAATTTAAAAATGTTGCATAAGCATCAAATTGCAAGCAATAAATTGTAGAAGTAACATTTTTCTAAAGGATACATTTTTTAGATGAATCATTCAAGTTTTAGAATTATCTTTCGTCTGCTTACTTCGGGAGCCAAAGTGGTCATGTTACGCTTTCCTTTGGGTTAGGTTTGGAAAATATCCTCAATTCTCTTTTGAATTTATACTGTTAGTTTAGGCAATAAATGTACGGCCTTCACAGTTTAAATGAGTTGCTCAACACGGGTGGCTCCAGTGATAGCAGTAGAGACATCAGGGTTGGAGATAACCCAAGCCATGGCTAGTTGAGCCATCGAACACTCCAACTCTGTTGCCAATTCTTTGAATTTATTGAGGGAAGCTAATGTTTTTTCTTTAGTATCCTCTCCAAAATATTTCTTGAATATAAAAGCGAGATCAGGGTTTTTATCAAATCGAGAACCTTCTGGGACACCATTGTTATATTTACCTGTCAGGACACCACTGGCAAGTGGAGACCAGACTGTAGTGCCTAACTTTTTATCTTCGAATAGTTTTTTGTATTTCCATTAGAGATTATCTCTTGTGAAAAGGTTATACTGAGGTTGTTCAACTACAGGCGCAATGAGACCATATTTTTAGCAAACATAAATGGCTTCAGCAATATCTTCCGAGTTCCATTCGCTAGTACCCCAATAGTGTGTCCATCCATTGCGAATAGTCCAATCAAAGGCACGGCATATTTCTTACATAGGAACATCTGAGTCGAAACGATGGCAAAATACAACATCCACGTATTCGTAGTCTAATCTCTTCAAAGAGGCTCTTAATCCTTCAATGATGTGTTTTCTAGAAAGACCACGAGTGTTAGGGATATTTTAATTTTTACCCCAATATAGTTTGGTACTGAGCACAAACTTATGTCTCGGCACATTGAGTAGATGTAGAGCTTTTCCGATCTGGGTCTCTGCCTCTCCATATCCTGAATAATTTCAACTCTACCATAGACTTCAGCTGTGTCAAAAAAGTTAATGCCCTGCTCCCACGCTGTTTTCACACAGTCGTTGGTGAGCTGTTGTGCCTCTTTAGAATTGGAGTTAACCCAGTTGCCGTATGAAATAATGGAGACTCTGATGCCAGTCGGACCAAGAAACCTGTACTGCATTAATTAATGATAAGATATATCAGAAAGCACTCAAATAGATTAATTACTACTCAGAAATTATAAATTTTAATTGCAGTCATTTCCAAATTTTATGACATTCATAAAATGCTGATTGAAATAAGGAGAAAATGTAATCATTGTCTGTTTCGGCCATATTTCTGGTTAAGTTGTTCTCTTCTCTTAGAATATTTTTCTTGTATTTTAATGGTGTCATTGTGTTGTTTTTATTCAATAGTGAATTTTCTGCCCTGATTATCAACAAATTTGTAGTCATAGTCATGATTACGATTTCTTATCGAACCAATGTAGCACTTAACTAGCAAAATTAGCATTATCTCCACCACTAAAGTCCCTATTACGAAGTAGTTTACCACCAATAAGTACCCTTTCAGCTGATCATATTGATCTTGAGCTTGTGCCTTATCCACCACCTGGTCAATAATCTTATCCCCCATCACAAACACGATAATCACAGCAGTTAGCTCAATTACAAACAAGATACACATCAAGAATAGGAATAGTTTAAGTCTTTGTAAATAGAAGAGTACTTGCCTTGAGATTTCTTAGCTGAACATACGAGCATGACCAAAAGCAATTAGAAAAGGCCTAACAGCATAAATCCAACTTCGACAATGGTGAACTGTTTGATTTCTACCCATAACCAAATGGAAAGAGCAAACAGAGTGAGGGCTGTAAGTCCAAACCCTATGTTGAAAAATCGAATGAGCATAAAGAGAAAGGAGCTACCCTATTTGATTTTGTCGTGCATGTGAAGTCGTACCGAATTAATATCAAATGAATAATCATAATAAATAGTAATGATAGTATAATCTTTATAGTGTATTATTATGAATCAGATATGTGCTTAAGCTGTTTTATTAATTTCTTAAACAAATAGTTAATTTAATTTGTCTATTTACAGATAAAATAGATTTGATTCATCTACGTTGATGCCCATTTAATTTATATGTGAGTAATAAATAATTATGCATGATCTCAAACCTTACTCTCGCAGTCTTAAGCATATCCTCACTGAAAATATCATCCAGTCCTCAAACTTGAACAGCTTTCTTAAACAATCGAAATCATCTCATAGCACAACTGAGGTTTCTATTATTAAATTACAAACCAGAAGAAATAATGGGGAGAGAAGTTTAAGTGGGCCCATCACTCCACTCAAACTTAAAACGAATGATGTTTATGATGCCAACAAGAGTACAAACATTATAACTTTCTATCCCATTTCTAAGGATAATGAATCAGCTGCTATAAATAAAAATTCGTTCCTCCCAAAACGTCACCGATCAACCTCTCAGAAGCAGATATACTCTAAATTTTAATAGAGCATAGATAAAGTGATGAATTAAATCATTAAAAGATAAAAATTACCAATATTGCATGAAGGAAAAGGTCTACCCGTTTCTAAAAAGATATATAGAAACATCCGAATATCAACTGAAACTGAAGACAGCTAAAATCCTTGCCACAATTTCAGTAGATCCTACGAAAATAACCACTATTTAGGAACAACTACTGTAAATTTAATGCGCATCAAATAAAAGATAAAATAAAATTTAAAAAAACAAAAAATAGTTGATTAGTAATGTTTTTTCGTACCAAGTCGTATCAACACACATTTGGATCTATCCAAGGCAGCAAAAAAAGCAAAGGAGGTACTCTCCTACTATCCTCTGAGTCGATACCGTTAGTAGCAGTAATCTGTATCACCTTCAAAAATTATTGATTGTTACTAGCATCTCCGTCACTTTAGAGAAGATAAGATGCCTAAAAAGCTTCAGCTGCATAAATCTTGATGCTATCTCATTTTTATTGATAATAAAAGCGTAATTGATATACATTTTATTGATGAGACCAGGAACATCGGATTTTAGTCGAACTACCACCGCTAAGAAAAGAGGTCTTAACTCTTTTCGGAAGAAATAAGATTCACCACTGCAAACTGAGCAGGTTCGGACTTAGCCAGCCGAAATTGGTCAGATTTACGATTTAATGTACTTGCTAAATTAGATAGAGAGTCAACCATAATACAACAGAAGGAGTGTTAATCGATGGGAAAATACGTGTAAGCATAAGGATTCAAGCGTAAAGTAAAGTTCCTAAAGTAGCAATTGTAAGTGCAAGAAATAAATTCCCTGAAAGCACGCCAAGAAAAGGAGTTATAATAGTTGTAGTAATTTCATCATGGAGAGATTAATCTCTTTCACCAGTAGAATTCCAAATCAATCTCTTAGTTTTAAAAAGAAATGGAGAGGATGATGAATGAACTTTCATTAAAGCATCAAAAACAATTAGTAGAAATCAATTTATGTAGGATGAGGTCAAGGAAAGTGGAGATATCAAATTTAGAGAAAGTCCAAAACTTATGGAGTTAAGAAACGTTTAACAGGAACTAGCTCGGCAGGAAAATTATTTGGAGGCTCATCGTATACAACTGAAGGTCAGTCAGCTTGAAAAGGAAGAAATTGAAAAATATCAAAAGATAAACTCAAACAAAAGCAAGTTCAATTTAACACAATTGAAGGTGAGGCAGGAAGCGTAGTTGCAAGCTCTACAGCAGAAAATTCAAACGCAGTTGGAGGAGAAGGAGAGATAGAGGAAGAATGAGGAGGGTAAACTCATTCAAAAATACGATAACATCCTGAAATAAACACAATTTCAGCATAATCAGGAATTAATCAAGCTGAACAAAGCAGCTAAGCTCAACCAGCTTCATCACAAGTCTAAAGCAGGCTTGTTTAGCTATTCTAAAAGTTGATTGCTATTAATCTAAGCATACTCATGATGTTAGTCTATAAAATCACATGTGGTTAACAGCAAAGAATACAATTATTACCACACTCCCCATTAGAAATATTTTTTACATGTAGCCTTGTCTTTCATTATTTTTTGCATTTTATTTTGTCATTCTCCTTGATGAGGCATCTTATGATGACTTTTTCATATCTACATCAGCAATTATACCTATTTCTACCAGTTTTGCCCCAAATAGATTGATAAACTGGTCATTTCCTTTATTGTGGGTAAGACTGTTTTTGGCGTAGTCCTTGCGATTCTCATCAGTCTCAGTCTTACATCCATAACTTGGTTCCTCACTATACATGAAGCTGATAGTTGCAAGAATGAGTGTGCGCACATTCCAAGCAGATGTCCATGATTCCTGGTGAAAATTAGTGAAAGAAGTGCAAATTGGTATGTTAGTTTCGAATCGACCATTGGGTGTAAAAAAGATGAGTTTTGGCGCCATGAAGGGATAGTTCTCATGCAATTCTAGGACACCATGATAGAAACCACCCTTGTAAGAGCCTTCTAGATCAAACAAACAGAAGTGAAAATTCAACAGCCCATCTCTGACCACTAGTGCATTTTCTAGAGGATCTCGAGCAAGGGATGCTTCTTATTTTTGAAGCCGCATTAACGTAAGTCTTTGAGATTGCATTCGATATATTTTGAGAATAAATTGATTATAATTGGAACCGGCTAGTGGTAGCTTATAATTGCTTAGCTGTCGACATATCTTAATTTTGTCAAAAAATGCTAGATGATTAAAGTATTTAAAAAATGACTTCGTGCAAAGTTACTGTCTATTACACTCAAATATAAGTAAGTAATATGAAGTAATGATCACAATCAGAGACAGCTTTCATGATAATATTTACGCTCACGTTTTCCCTCTTTAAGTTAAATGAGTTCTCGTACTGTCGGTGGAAGAAAACACATAACTTCTGAGTTGAAGTTTTGGTGACGATGGCAGAGAGTACATTTTTATCCATTAAAAATTAAGGTGACTTAATCTAGTATCGCTCTTCCTTACTGTTCCAACAATTAATAAGTCAGCATTGCATCTGGATAGCGCACACTCAATTAATATAAGAAAGTCATTTCTAATTTACTGGTGGCTAGACCTGAAACACGTCCTCCCAGTACCTTTCTATATATCTAAACGTTGAGAAGACATTATTTGAAGAGGTCAGTGAAGATAAATTTGACTCCAAATGAATTGTTTTCAAATCTAAGAAATTCCTAATCTTGAAGTTTTTATCGGAGGGGGCGGTAGGCAAGAGGAGCGAGTACTAATTTAACTTTGCTCATATCTTTGAGGCATTTTTTCATATAGTCCGAAATAAACTTGAGATGCTCTTGCATGTGAGCTGCGTTAAGTTTCTTTAATTCTTGATTTAGATGGTCGCGCGCCTTTTAGATTTTAATATCCTTAGAATCACGACGAGGATAGGGATGCTCGCAGAGATAGTTGAACACGTGCAAGTTGATCATACGAATTCCTGAAATAACAGCATCAATCTTGACTAATGACTCCTCTGTTGGCTATAACATGAGATTTATTTATTTATGATGGTAAAAAACTAACTCACATCCAATTATTTTGATAATAGCAAATACCATCATAACCTGATTAATTAAATTGTTAATAGCAATAAGTCATCTACTTTTGATCTGATTTTATATTTCGGGTAATTTATTTAGAAAATGTATGTCCTTAGTTAGTCAAATGATCATTTAAATACAGCTCAAAATATAAAAGAATTTTTGTGACAGATCATTAGGTTCTGATATGTTAAAAATCAGAAAATGGTTAGAATTACTTATTTTCATCTCTTTTTTTGATGTTTTGAACATCATTGGCTTTATTTTCTTTACAATTCATACCCAAAGATGAAGACTCCAGGTCAACGATATGTCTTTTTACATCTTTATCCTAGCCATTTCGAAGATAAGTCAGTTCAATGTTTCCTGATTTTACTTCTTTCCGTGGTGACCAGCACAGAAAGCTTTGATTAGTTATAATAGAAATGCACTCTTTCTGCAATTCCTACAACTTAATCTCCTTATAATGAGCCCTGCTGAGTGGTTCCTTTGAAACTTTAGATTGCAATTTGAATGAACGATAGCTTTTATGAGAGTGTTTGTGAAAAAACACAATAGTTTTGGCAGTGGAATAATGAATGCCAATTTCTTGTGCGGCCTAAATTGATAATTGAATACATCATTGATTGGTATTCCTTGCCGCAATACCTTATTCAAAAATTCGAACTTCATCTGTTTGTTAACTTTCTTATAGTTTCTCTATCCACTCATTAAACAATTACAATTAATAAAAAGTAAGCTATAATTTAAAAAAGGATGATTTCCAGTCAATTCGATGTGAGGAAACTCCTTCGAACAGTCGTTCATGTTCGGGGATATGGATATCCATTAAATTAAAGTAAAAATATTGTTATCAAAAAGGATTCCTTTCAGATTTGTTATCAATGCATACAGATTTATATTGATTATCATCGGTCATAAATATGTTGTGATAAAAATCAAAATATTCTTATCACCTCTCGCATATAATCTGCTTCATAGAATAATTTATTTTATTTATCATCGTGTTTATTGAATGGCAAGCAGAGCAATATCATCCATCCTACTCATTTTATCTATTTACTAAATTAATAACTCATTTTTTTAGTTTGCAGTGTGATAAAGGTCTACTAACTGAAATTTTCCTATTTTTTCAGTTTTAATAATGAATCTGCATCATTTTATATTACACTTTTTAATTGACCAATAATGCATGAATACATATCATGGGTAATTTAACAGTCTTTAATTTTCAATAATAACTGATGCGGTATAAGGCTCATAAATAAACTAAGATAATCTAATACGGAATATTTTTTAATTCTATTTTTAGGATTTAGTTTGGTTGGCAGGATTTTTCTGATTTTTAGATATTTATCCTTCGTTATTAAAAATCTAACAATTTTATAATTATTTTATTCTCTCAGAATGGCTGATCAAACGACTCCAATTTATCCAAACATTTCCACATAACCACTTCTACAGAATAATCCTCCCCCTCCTCCTCAAGGTTTTGGAAATTCGTTCAATAATCCCGTTCCTCAGCAAGGAAGCTTCAATAATCCGAACAATGGACCATATGTTCCTCCTAATCAAGGATACAACCAATACGGAAATCAAGGATACAATTCCAATCCAAATCAAGGTTTCAATTCCAATCCAAATCAAGGTTTCAATTCCAATCCAAATCAAGGCTTTATTCCAAATCAAAACCAAGGATACCCTCCCTACGGAAATCCAAATTTAGCAGGTCAAGGACTAATGTGCATGATCTGTCGGCGCTAGACGCAGAATGTCCCAAGACAAGTGCCCGGAGCTGTGACTTGGATCTGGTGTGTGGGATTATTTATCTTCACTGCATGTCTTTGCTGCATCCCATTCTGCGTGGACAGTTGTCAAGACACATAGCTTGTATGTATGAATTGTCACTGCGTAAAATCTCGAATAGAGGCCAATTGCTGCTGAATGATTTGCTTCAATGATAGCTATATAAGATATAAAAAATCATTTTTACCGCTCAATAGTTGGGAATATTAGGTTTAAATTTAGGATTAATCTTATTACTTTAATATTAAGAAACAATAAAATTTGGTTAATTAAGTGTGGTAATTATAAGATGAGTAACTTCGTCAAACTCGCTGAATTATTGCAGAAGCAACTTACAGAACAGGGCACTCATCTGTACTTGCTAAGACATGGACAGTCTTTAGCCAATCACGCAGGTTCCATTGTTGGATGGACGGATTCCAAATTATCAGTCAAAGGTCGAGAGCAGGCGAACAAACTCTTCCGAAGTTTTCATAAGCATGTCGATAATTTCACCCATATTCATACATCTGATCTAAGTCGCACAAGAGATACTTTAAATCTTGCTTTAGGTTTTCCTCTTCGTCCAATTATCATCAACGCCAGTTTGCGCGAACTAAATTTTGGAGATGATGAAGGTGTGCACTTTGATTCACTGCCTGCCGCTTAAAAGGCTAAAGTTAACACTCTTAGCTATCAAGCTCCAAATGGAGAAAACTGGGAGCAAGCTCGAACGAGAGCGATGAGTTACCTTCAATCTCTATAGAAGGGTCATCATCTATTATGCACTCATGGTGGTTTAATGTGTGCCTTGCTTCACCATTTGGGTGTGAAGCACGTGGTTCCTAATTGTTCTGTAGTCTCAGTCTAGCTCTGCCCTGAAAAAAAGTAGCTATATAAATTGAACTTCCTATGGGAGTTCAGTGAATAGGAAACAGCAGTATGATTTTGTTTATAGTATGAAATGAAAAGTAAGTTCCTAAATCATTAAAAAGTATCAATTTGCAACAACCGAAATGGCCTTTCCAATTATATTGACTCGGGCATGATAAATACATCCTTCATTGATTTTAGGGTACTCAGAGTATTTTTCTATTTTGAGTGCTACGTTTTAAGATTCATTTATTTTTATTTCTAATTTTTATAGGAGAAACAAATCTTTATCTTTGGCTTTTTTATCAGAATTTAGCATAATTCTCTTTCCAGTGGCTACGATTGGCTTCTTTCTTAATTTATACTGTCTGATTTTGAATATTTAGTGATATCCGACTTGTTCTTATCCCTATTTTACCGATCTTTTGAAAAGGTTCCCATGAGATTAGAAGACAGATGAATGGAGAAATTATCCTTACTATTATCACAACTCACGCCCTTTAATTTATGATACTGATTAAATTTGGGAGTGTTACTGGAATAAAAAGTGCTCACCATTGTATTTTTTGTAGAAAGAACGCTGACATATTTTTATAGAGTGTGACGGTATCTTTGGCTCAGTTATTTTAGAGTTAAATTCTGCTACTGTATTTCTTGGGAGTAAAATTTTTATAAAGTTTTCTGTTTTATTGTAAAATCGCGAAAAGATGGTATTTTATTTTTTTATTCTTTGTGTGGAGAAAATCTTTTATTGGTAGAATTATAGCCAAAATTAGCAAAATGAGTGTTATTATTATCATTTTTCAAAGACTACAATCTGCGCTTGATGGCCGTATTCTGAAACAAAGTATCACTTTTCATTGCTTATTGCTGTTAGCATCTATTAAGATGCTAATTGATCTGTAATTATTTGATTTTATTGATAAAATGGATGTACTTATTGGGTTTGTGATTGCAATCGTGCATTTGAATTCCATGAACAGCAACATCCCTTAGTTTAAAATCTTATTTTGTGAGTATTTGCTCGTTAATGATGCTTTATTTGACTGATTTTCGATATTATCTTCCTTTGCGATCTACAATCTTCATTATAAATATAAATACAAGAATATTATTAACTCTCGCCTTATTATCGATTGATTAGATGATAATTTAATTATTAGCTGAGATAAATTAATTGAATACGATCTTTTTATAGGGTTTGTAAATAAACTTATAAATGAAATCGTAGTCAGTTTATATTTATAGTAAATTAATTTAAAAAATTATACGGCAGAAATGGCCAATACCATCATTTTTAATCATCAGTTTACAAACTAATCCAATCTAGGCCAAGTACCCTAGAATAGTATTTTGTCTGATATTTAGAACCTTCAAAAGGGATTTTGGAAGATAATCATATCACCATGCTCAATGATTCCACTAAGAGTTGCTGCTGCCCTACAAACTGCACAAGATGCCTTCATTTGGAGGAAACTATCAAAGATCTTTAAGCTGAAATCAAAAGACTTAAGTTTAGGCAGGTCTCCCCAACCTATAGATTCGAAAGATCTCCCAAATATATCAAGAGTCCCTTTGCATTGAAAGGTCGCCAAAACAACGAAAATATTGATATAAAATAAGACAAGGTTGATAAAACGAAGTAACCTCAGTAAAATACAAAACCATTGAAACTTAACTATGGATTTGATGAACATAATTTGGAAAAAGAGGAGAAAATGTTATTGTAGATTGAATAAAGGGCTCAGAAACTCACTTTGATCGAGAAAAAATAAAGAGACATTTTGAAACAAATTATTCAGCAGCGGCATCAAAGCCCTCAAACTGCTGTCAAAAATAAAAGTCCTTAAATTAATAAGAATTCATATACCTCAGCTAGGAAATAAAAGAACTCCTCATCCGAAAAAAAACAAAGTTAAGTAGCACCAGCAATCTCTCCTTTTACTAAATAAATCAACCACTCTAAATCGACTCTTTTTGAAAAGAAATAAGAAGATAGTAAAGTTCGTTTTATCAGTGCAATATAGGCAGAACAAAAAAACGAACTGCTTAAAGCATCGGTCAAGAAAGAAGAAGAACCTGCCAAAAAGCAATGTAATTTTAATAATATTCAGCCTAAAGTTCACTTAAAAATATTATCGAACCGGAAATTAATTTATCAAACCTATCTGATAAGGGAAAGTCCTTTGAAGATTATAAAACAGGAGGATTTGATTAATTTAAAATTCCTACTGTGGAACCCCAACAAGATATAAAAAGTGTGTCTTCATTACAAAAGTCGACAACTTCCCTTTTAAATGAAAAAGAAGCCGATGTGGTCTACAACAATCAAATTCGAAGCTCAAAAATGTTGGCGAGGATAAAAAGAAAGAAGTGAGTTGATCATAGATGCCATTGGTTTATAAATAATCTATTATTTACAGAAGTTTATAAGGTAGAGATATTATAGCATTAATATGGGTAAATCATAAATTGATATCTTCCTTTTCTGTCCTACTAATCTTTAAAACATTCAAGACATTACTTCTATTCAGTAATTGCTCAGTTGAGATCATATTTGATAATTTTTATCTCGACAGGTCTTTCAAAACATGATTGTTATGATTTATGCCTTTTACTGAAAATATTTTAGTCGCTTTAATGGTGGGGAGTCCGATACTTAACTATCTACTGCTGCCGATTATGACATGATTATTGCGATCACTTAATCTTTATTATTTGTTGTGATTGAATTATTTGGATCGTTCGAGGTGATCAGATTACAATTTGTGAATACGGGTTATCTATTCAGTAACACCTGAAAGTTAATGCTTGACAACCCCGTTAATCATCACCTTACTTTTCCTTAGAGGTTCCATTAATTTGGGCTTGTTTTTTTGATATTGCCCGGATTTTTAGGATTTTAATCCTTTTTTAGGGTTGATTAAACTGTCTCTGAGGAATATCTATTCTTAAAGGAAGAGAGTTCTTTTGGTTTCTCTAATGAGATCTTCTAATTTCATATGTTGTTAAGGTTTCTTTTATTTTTGTCTGAGGCAGGCTTGAATTGGTTCGATCTTTCTTTTCTCTTTGTCTTTTAAAAAGATGTTATTGGATTGGCCGTTGAATCGATATTTACTTTTACCCTTTCGATAGTTATCCCCATAATACATCTTTTAAAATTATACGAGCATGTCTGAAGCAGCTTTGATATATTTGTTAAATTTATTTTCTTCCATGTCGTCCCTCTATGAGTCTGAGTCCATTTAATTATCGCTGATCTCATCGCTAGAATTGGCTTATTTGACATCAAACGTTATTCTTTGAAGTGATTATTTGGAATAATTTTTCATTTCCTTTGTACTGTTGTCAAGCTATTGCTGATCTTACTGAATTACTATTTCTGTAAAAGATCGTATTTATTTGCCTTTGGAGGATTGTGTATTACTGTCTTGACGAGATATCATTATTTTTTATATATTTAAATCTTGCCGAGATCGAATCATTTTTATCTTCCTTGATGCTTCATCCTTTATCTTTTCATTAAATTTTAGCTTTGCCTATAGTTTTTTAAAGACAAATGATTGCACAGCCTTGAATAGATCTGCCCCTAGTTGCTCCCATAACTACCTTGTAAACATAATGACCTTTCCTGTTTTTTGAGAGTAATATGACCAATTTGAAGTTTAAATTGTATATGAGAGACCTGCTATTTTTCCAAATAAAGCACGGGCAGTTGTCCTTTTATTATTATCAATGCGAAAGCTGCAAGAAGGGAATCTAAATATCTAAGTTTGTGCAGCCATTATTTTGGGAAGAATGCGTATATCGTTCAGGAGGTGAGCATCAAATATTCCTGGACCCAGCACAAAAGCATTTTTGCGAGTTGAGTGACCATGGTAGTCCAAAAAAAGCAACAACCTTCGCTTATAGGTTTCGGACAAATTTGCAAAAATGGTACGAGCTATTTATATCTCAGGAATAAGAGTAGTATCTTTTGTTTTAAAGAGACGATTCAGGTCTTTTCCGAAGAGGGAAGTTCTAAAATTTCCGGCGATGACTCCATCTGGATTCAGCATTGGAATAATGACAAAATCACAATTTTTGAGGATCATTAAACTTTATTCTGATCCGTCAAGAAGTTGTTAAATGGATCCTTTTAGCACATAGCTCCCATTTGATTCTCCAGGATGTTGTCTCCCGATCATAAAGATGCAGTATTTGTCATTTGCTTCTTTCTCAGACTTGATTCTAAGGACGGGTATTTCGAGGCCACTTAGCGATTAATTACTTAGATCAACTTCAAGATGAATATCTTCTATTCTTTGGGCTTGTTTTCTGAATAGGAAGTAATAAACTTAAATAAGCGAATGTCATCGAGTAGCTGGCTGTAAGTATAGGGGACGCTATATGCCAACTCGACAGATTATCCAGGATTTACAATCAGCTCAAAACTGAGCTTTCTAAAAAGTAAAGAAGGGTCGTTAGAGTTATTTTCCATCGATACGCTAAGATTTTGTTTGGTATATTTTATCTTTTCTTCTGAAACGATCACATTTTATCCTTCTTGTTTCCATTCCATCCCTCCTCTCTTCACATAAGGACGCATCCCCTGGTATAACTTTTGATTCTTACTCTTTCATAGGAAGATTTATTTCGTCGTAGATTAATTATGTTAAATTTGATCGATTTTGCAGTTTCTTCCAAATTTTTTACTCGAAAATAGTACCAAAGTATATGGCCGGCAGTATTTGAGTCCACTCTAAGGAGGAGATCATACTCATTAGCTCTGAGACGCACTGCACAGTCCAAGTTGCCTGACTAGAAGCAGCTATCAAATTATAGTTAATTTTTTCCAATTGACGGACTCATTCCATAATAGGGTCGTTTGACTTCTGATTCGAATTCGGAATAAAATTTCTTAAAAAAGGGTTTTAGATGTGCAAAATCGTTATGCAGGAGATAGCTGTATTTAAAACGATAATTTTTTGCGATTATTTAATGGAGTTGGAAAGTGCTGGCAGGACGAGGTCCTAATTGATGCAATTAATACCTAGATAAACGATACTATAGAAAGCTGAATCTTGATAGAGAAGTGCCATTATTGATCTATCAACAGAAGAGTTATCAAAGTTAAGGGGCATAGGACCTATAATCTTGAGTTTGGGTTTCCACCCTGTAACCAAATCAGCTTCCAAAGAATAGTTGCGGTTGCTGATAGCGACAGGTTCTTCAAGTTAATTCTCCATGTTAATATTATTATTGTTTATTGAAATTAGATGATTATTTAATGAGTCCATATAATTAAGGATTATTTATTTCATCTATCTTTTCTTTGTTTATTTGAGAGAAATAAGATATTATTGCGATCAAGCTAATTTAATGTATGAATACTTTTGTGAATTTGTGCGCTTGGTTAATTGATAAGAATAGTGTTGATATCTAATCAGTAGGTTAATACCACAATTTATGACCATTCATGAATTACAAATATCAAATTTAGATCAAAATCAATTCATTGCAGTCAAATAATTTGTCAATCTTTATTAAGAAAGCTAAATTAATGATGATTTAAATTTATGGAAATCGAAGGCCAAAATAATTTCATGAGATTTACAAATGATTGAAAATTATATCAAGAACAAATTATCATATCAGACAAAAAATCATGCAAGTAGCATTATTGGCTAATTTATCAATAATAAAATTTTCATGGGTAATATCATGATGATGTTCTTCGCAGAAATAATCAATATTTTTCTCTTCTTATCACTAAAAAGTAAAGCAATTACTTTCCATAAAAAATAATGCTATTCAAGTTATCTCAGTATATTGTTTGTGTTGTAATTTTGTAATTTTTTATTAATGTGTTTAGAATATAGTCTGAAAATAGTTAGTAATGTCAGAGGATAAAAATCAGTTCACATTAAAGGTAATTTTATGCTAGCAACAGGGATGAAAGTAAAACAATGGATTTGAAGAAGTTAGAGGTCCATACTCGCTCTTTAATTAAAGAACGGTAGCACCAGAATAACATTTTATTTATAAAAAACAAATTACAATATTTAGAATTTTTGTTAAAGTTTTTGTTTTTAGCAAAGTGGGTAGTATAATATAACTGATCTTCAGATTATTTTTAAATTGAGTGCACTTTTGGAAGAAATTGATATTTGTTGATTTTTACTTCAAACATCTAATCACATATTCATATGCAAAAATAAGCAAAAACAGAACTTGTAAGTCATGCTTTTCTAAGCTTTATAAAAATAAGAATGCTACTGAAGATTATCTCATCTTTTTAATTTTAGAAACTACCATTAAAAATTAAAAAATCTCAGCCTGAAGTTCATAACCACAAACCCCCATGAAAAAAGTTTAACGCTAGGGTACATAAGAATCTCTTCGTCAGTTAGTCGATATTAATAATAGTTAAAGGAGAATTTATGGTAATCCTGCCTTAAATCGTTCTATATATAATACATGATTGTATAATAATTTTATATTTATGAACTTTATCCCCTTCGCTCAGAACTTTCCCATACCTAACTACAGAGTGCTGCCAAATATGCAACCTATGATAGGTTTTTATAACCAAGAATTTATAAGAGGTAAAACAATTATAATTCAGTTATTTCGCTGGCTCTTAATAAAAGTTTAGTTAGCTATCAGAACTGCTATAAATAGCCTCAAACACAACAGTCAAGTCAGATTTCCAAAAATCATTAAAAAAGACTAGAAAAAAATTCTCATGTTGAAATCATTGAAATTCTGTCAGATGAATAATAATTGGTTGGAAACTCATTAATTGAAAAAACTGAAAAAAAAATAGTGAATGAAAAAATAACCATCAACATGAGCCCCATAGGAGAAAAACAGAGTCCCTTACTGACACAGGCGACATCAAGTGAATAAAAATCACTGGATATTGCTAAAATATAGGTTTAGAATAGGGAAAAGAATAAGAAAAAGGCTCATAAGATTTAAAAGAAGATGGAGGAGCAATATCAAGTCATAATACCAGAAATTGATGAAATTGAAACCGCCTATCTTCCAAACAGCGGTTTGTCTGTCAACAAAATTCAGGGAATCAGAGAAAAGCTACTTGACCGACAAGTTTTTTAGTGGGTAGAGAAACATAAAAATAGAAAGGAAAGACGTTAAATTCGTAATTTGGGAAATTGAGCACTCCATATCAATTTTTTTCTTTATCTATACTACTTATTTCGTATTAAATAGATTTCAATTTATTAGAGCTGCTATGAAAATCCCGCTGCCATAAAACTTGCCTATGCAAATGGAATATATTATAATTTTATTATAAGCTACTAATATTATATATTATTAATGATCAGTGATTATTTTAATTTTTTGAAAACATTGGGGTTTTTTAACTGACCTAACTTCATAAATTTAATCTTAAATAATCCTTATAAGATATTTTGTTGCAAAAACTGAATTTATTCTCATTTGTCAAAGGATTAACTCTGAGAAATCCATTATTTGTTTTTAAAATCTTAAAGAATATTTATTTACCTATAGACAATAAAATTGGTTAATTTACTCTTTATACATATCATAAATTTAATCAATAAGTTTATTCGGATGGATTTGGCGATATCGAAAACTGGAGTCAAGATTAAAATCGCTAATATATAGTTTTAAATCATTTCCGGTAAGACCAAAGGCAAGAAATGCTATGAACAGTTGCTATTAAATCATGATTTGATCAAGAACAAAATATTTGGCCAGGATATCTACAGAGATAAAGAATTCTGTATTTCCAGAAATAGCTTTATTCCCAAAACTAATATACGAACTCGACCCTTATATGAAACGAGTAGAGATTTGCTCAATAAGCCCCTTCATCCAGCTGATCTCACTTATTCGAGTAATAGAGGCGTTATTTAGAATTTCCTATCAGAAAATCAAAACCTAAGAGAAGAAGGACCAGCGCCACTCCAATCTGTCGATAAAAAATATTTTCTTTTGGTAACACTTAAATTACTGATAAATTGAATACGATTAATAGTTTTCAAGCTGATAAAAAAATGAGGACAAGTGCTAAAAGTTGTTGCCCCTTCAAAGGAAACGATTCTCTCCGATAGAACTTCATGCGTTACTCTAATATCAACTTCACTAATTCTGAATTAAAAAGAAGAGGGGTTAAAACTACAATAAATATTAATATAGAGGACAAGGATATTGTGCAACTGTGATTTGATATTATTATAGTATATTATTGATTCATTATGAAATAATGGTTAAAATCAATGAATTAAAAATAAATGTCAGCTGCAGCCCATAGTAGGTACCGATGATCCAGTCTTTAATATTCTTTATAATTTTTTGATATTGTAGTTCCTTTTCATTAAAGAAAGGTGACCAGTTAAATTGTTTTTGCTGTCATAAATATTACTAATCTGATTGTATAATTTTCCACTCGTGATAAGTTCCTCTCGAGAAAAGGATGTTTTTTTCACTTTCACCACTTTTATTCCATTTAATTTCTTCTTTCTCATCTCGATGCTGCGGTTTAAAAATTAGCCTTCAGCTTATTTGCATATCTTATTTTTAAAGTTGCATTTTTATGGGCCTTGCTCTTCGTAGTCTTTTTCCTACGTGAAGTACCGTTTTACTTTTAAAACCTTTTAATTTTAACCGAAATTGACTGTTTCGCTTCTATTATTTGCAATGCTAATTACCATTCTTTAGGTAAAATGTTTCAACTGTTTTAGATTAAACTCTAAGCAGTTATATCTTCGTTTTTGTTGATTTCCTTGAGCTTGGAATTCAAGACTGATGGCTTTACAACTTGAAGGAATTTTTTCTCTTGTTTTAAACGGAGAGGTATGTTACGATGAAATCTCCTCAAAATTAATATGATTCGGGAGGATTCTGTTTCTGGACAACTTGTTTTTGAAATTGATATTTGGGTAATTCGTAGGCTTATGGCAAACATCCTAATTTCGAGAGAAATGAATTTCTTCAGGAGAAGAATTGGACTTCATAGCTGTTTATTTTATCCTCCATGTCCATGGATTTATACCATCTGAGTTTTTAGTTTTCTTCATTAATATTATATTAATCCTATTACGATAGACGAAAGATTATCATATTGGTAGAATTCTAATGGAAGGTAATAGGATAATTTACATCAATTCCTTGTTATTGAAAATAAAAGCCAAATTTTAAATGTTATTGGTACTAGCAAAAAATATATATGAGTGGCAATAGATAATATATTGAATCAAAACTTAGCTTCAAGAACTTTAATAATGTAAACATATTTAATACAGAGATCCACCAATCACTCGGAGCACTCAGGACACAGATCATAATTGCATGTATTACAATGCCAAATTCCATCATCATCAACGGTTTTGCTTTTGGAACAACTGTTGCATGAGTAGCTGTTATTGTAATACTCGGGCTTAACTTTCTAACTAGTCTCATACTTACGTTCAATTCGATAATTTTAATCATATTATGGCGTTGATTGCAGATGCGACAGTCAGAGCATTGCGCAAACTTGCACGATTTACAGAAATAAAATCCTTCTCTGCCGCAGAGTTCGCAAATTTATTGATGGGGTCCGCTTATTTTTTATAGTTTGCTTTTGTGGGTTGGACACTGCATAACCAATAATCTTTATAATATCAAAAATGAATAAATCTTTGACAAAATGATTTGGCTATTTTAACTATTTTATCGTAATTTTGTATCATAAATATCTGTGCTTTATAGCATTATTACAAATAATAAATTAGCAGATGTTTGCGGAAAAATTATCCAACCCCTTCCTCAAATCATCACCTTTTTTGAACAATATTTCACATCCGACTCAGTCCTACGATCCACCTCCCTTCGCTCCATCAAGATATAAGAATTATTTCACGATTTACTAATAACCTAAATTGAATAGCCATTCCAATTTTCAGCCAGCTATGTATCAAACAATCGATACTTCTCATAAATCTCAATTGAGAGAAGAGGGAAATTTAGGATAAATTCTCAGCAAAAACCCTTTTCATCGTCCTTCTTTTGGGACAATTTCATATTCAAAGGCAAATGCTGATTTAAGTCCAAATAAATACCCTAGTAATTTGAATAGTCCTAGAACATATTCTTACAGTAGTGATAACAGTTATAATTATTACTCCAAAAGCTATGACATTGGTGCCCCAGTAAAACAAAACAATTTTTAAGTCAGTAATACTAGCTATCAAAAATCAATGTCTCAGCGAAAATACTCTAATTATGAAAGTGGGTCATCTGCTTAATCCGTTGGGACGTATATCAATAAGATATACTAACTCGATGGAGACAAAACAGCAGATAATAATGGGAATAATATCATCAGTAATCCTTTTTATCGAAAACAATTGATTCAAGATAGAATTTACTAAAAATAAGCCGTGCCTATTAATTCTTACGACTCAGCTGCTTTGAAATACAGCTATCAGAGTGAGGACAAAAATGATAAGAAGGCTGATTTCCACAATTATTTGTAAAATCCTCCTCAAAACGTTAAACTGTAGAAGATTAATCCAAAAGCAAACACCTAAAACATTTTGTATGAAAAATAAAAATAAAAGAGTGTTAAATCTGACAACGAATACACTCGCTTATCAAATCCATTTAAGCTTAAATAAGAATCAAGAAATAATTAATTCAAGAAAGGCGAACTTAATTAAAATATAATTGTAAAAAGCTTGAATGAAGAAAGTAAATACAAAAAATATTACGAAGGCTATGACGAAGATAAAAAATACAGTTTTGGCTTTTAAAATAGACAAGAATAACATACATTTAATGGAATTGATAATAAATTGCCTGGCTATCATAAGTATGAAGGCGAAACCTAATTTAAGAAAAACGATCGCAAGGAAGATGATCAACACTAATAATTTGACTTTAGTGCACCGGATCCATATGACAATAAAGAAAAATTTGAGTTAAGGAGCAATTAAATTGTAAACGATAAAAAACGAGATAATTAGCATTTGCTTAAATAAATTAACAATTAACATAAATTCGACAAGGAAAGAAAGAATTTTTAGAGTGAATACCCGCAGAAAGACGAAAAACACAACGACAGCGTATTTGTAACATTAGGACAAGGCCGTCAGATCGGCAACAACCCACTGGAGCGCAAAGAAACAGGCAAGTTTACACAAAGTCAGGTAGAAGAATATCAAGATCCAATCCAAATTGAAAGTAAAGTTAGAGGTCGAAAGAATATATAAGATCAGTAAGATCAAATAAGTAAGAAGACTAAAATAATATCTAAAAGAAAAACACCCTCGTTTGGTTAGGACTAAGAGGTTGAAGGAAAGTATAGCCTAAAGCAAGCTGTGAGTTATCCTTCCACACTTGAATGCAACGGTTTGCTTTTTCATCGTGTGTAAATTAGTTGATTTTGATTATATGTTTCGGATCAATTTAAGTCATTAATATAATTAACTTTCTGGACTGTGAGCCAAAGCTAATCGGTTTGATACTAAAGGTATTTGATATAATTATTAATTAATTGTATCGCGATAAATTTTATTTATTTATGAAGTCAAGATCAAAAAGCACTGCTATTCTGCAGGCAAGAGAAAATCCAGAAGTTAAAATTACGAAAAGATAACTTTAATAACTTTATGATAAATAAGCCAGGTTCGACATTTTGGAAGATCGTGTTTGCAGATCCAAGCCTATCTTATAAACAATTTATGAGAAGATAAAACGAAAATAGGTTTGTTACAAACAATAGATAATAAATCTCAAGCAGGAGATAAGAAAGGACAAAACTTTGACCAGATAATATAAATAGTTGTATGAGGAAGGGCTACGCATTATGAATCGAAATAATCTGGTCAATCTATTTCAAGGACAATCTAATTATAGACATGTAGAATAGAGATAGAAACAACAATAACAGAGAGATAAATAAAATTAGCTTTAAACAAAAATTAAAAGAATAAAAGAAGCTTATAAATCATAGGCGAAAGATCATCCTTCTGGCTCTATTCAACAAATTATCAATCGATATCGAAACCAGGGCCAAGAGAATAATTATATCACTAAAGAGAACATTTATAAGCGATTCAAGTAGAAAATAGGCAGTAGATATATCAATGAATAAACCTTGACTGCAAAGCAATTATCAAAGAAATTATTGAACAATTTCGACCAAGATATTCAAAGTTTATGTAAATGGCGGTAAAAAAGTAAAAGTTAATATAAATCGCATCACAGTTAGAGTGAATAGAATTAGAACAGGTTTAAAGAGCATTATCTTAACATGCAACGATAAAAATTGCATAATATGTGACATTTTTTATATATTTCTTTCAATTCTATCATTAATGTCATTTATTTCCTTTTTGGGGTTAATTTTGTTGAGAGATAGACCTAGAAAATGAGCAAAGCTTTATATGTGAAAAGATAGGCTAATAATTATACCATCAGTACCATCTGGTAAAAGACATTGATATTCCTTGAATTAATAGATGTGTTATGGTGGTTCAAATTACAGGATTGTAGATAGCGTTATATATATAAATAAGCAGATGGGGATTGCGCTTAGTTAGTGAATTCCTTATAATATAATAACTTAATAGATGAGTAATCCCTAAAATAAACTAACTGAAAAATGTGCGATTTGCCTCAATGACAGTAAAAACTCAGCTAAAATCAATTCATGCTTTCATTTTTTCTGCTATCGGTGTATTTTTACTTGGTCTCAGGTAATTTTTATATAAATTAGACAGAGAATACTTGCCCTGTTTGCAAAAAACGATTTAACAAAATTATCAAAAAATATCCAAAGAAAATTAACAAATCTATTAAAAAAGCTTAGATCCATGAAAAACACAAATCAAGAGAAATTATTGAAGTTAGAGTAGAGGAGAAAGACCAGTAAACATGGGAGGATGAGTTTTAGTTTCACCTGTTCGATTTACTGGGTGGGAGAGCGACCCGTTCTGAAGAATGTAAGATGTTGCAGTTTTATTCGATTATTGAAGATATGATATCTGAATGATTTCAAGAATAGTTCATCATCAATATTTATCAATTCTGGCCTCTTTTAGGCGGAGTCACAACAAAAACAAGAATCCTTGTAGATTGGCAACGGATATTAGGAATATATACTTCCTAAGGCATATTACTGAGGTTGATGCATTATAAGTTTAATTAACATATATATGAATTAATAAGGAGTATTATGAAATCGGATATAGACAAATTTATGAGGCATCATCAAATAAACTACTCTTGGAATGAGTTGATTAAATTTTAAAAGAGCATTAAATTGTTAAATAATTCTTCAATTCAGCTAGTATTGATACAAGATAATTCCAATTAATTTGCTGACAAACTGGTATGTGTTTCTAAATTAATTAGAAATAACATCGGCAGCACCTCTAATATTTATAATAATGAAGACAACGAATTCTTAGCTGAGCTGTTACCTAATCGAGTACAGTTAATTTTTATTTCAGCAAGACCATTGGCAAGGGAACTTTCGGCAAAGTTAAGAAAGCCATTCACAAGTACTCTGGAGAACCAGTGGCTATAAAAATTCTGTAAAAAAGTAAAATAAAAGACATAACTGATGTGTAACGTGTATCTCGATAGCTGCACATTCTTAAATTAGTGAGGCATTCCTCAATTGCTCAGCTATATTAAACCATTTAAACAAGTAAAAACATTTTCATTGTCATGGAGTATGCGCAAAATGGGTAGTTTTTCGATTATATAATGGATGGCAAGATGTAAGCATGATAGTATTTAGTAGGAGCGAGGAGGAAGCTCACTATTATTTTGGACAGATTGTGTCTGGATTAGAGTATATGCATCATTTGGGGATTACACATCGTGATATCAAACCTGAAAATATGCTTTTGGATGTACATAATCGTATCAAAATAGTCGATTTTGGACTATCCAACATGTATAAACCCGGCTAAAAATTGGCTACTGCCTGCGGGTCACCCTGCTATGCCTCTCCTGAAATGATTCGAGGAGAGCCCTATGACCCTTAAATAACCGATGTTTGGTCACTAGGTATAGTACTCTTCACAATGGTGATGGCAAAACTGCCATTTGAGGATGACAATACTTCCATTCTTTACAGTAAAATTAAAAGTGGCCTCTACATAATCGACAAAAAAGTTTCCTTAGAGTATAAAGATCTTGTTGGAAAATTGATCAATGTAAACCCTGATCATAGGCTGCGACTAAGTTAAATCCGAAAACATCCATGGTTTAATAATTTTAATCTTGCAAACAGTAATGGTATAAATGTTGGCTTTGAGAAGATCCCGATTGATGAAAGAATTGTGAAAATGATGTAAAATTTCAATTTTCCCTCCTATCAAACAAGACGGTTTTTATAGTATAACATAAAGAACGAATGCACCACCACTTACTACTTATTTCTTAAAAAATCATTCAAAACTGGCAACGGCAGTTCAGCTGACATTTGTTCATAAAATTTCAATAAGCTATTGGTGTATCCCTTTCTTCGCAAGAGGCATCATAAGTCCATTGACTTTAATCAGCTAGTGTAAAGGTCAGAGTCAGATGATTTAAAATAAACAAAAACAAAGTTAAAGGAACGAAAATGCCAGTCTCAGATAAAACAACTACATGCTGATACTTTTTCAATTGAAAAAGATTGGGAGAGTGCTAAATCTGGCCAGCCACATCTCAAAAAATTCTATCTCTATAATCTAACTTCCAAAAGTAAATAGAGCAAAAAGATTGATTTCATCAGCTCTCATGAAAGAAAAAAATCAACAACAAAATCAAGAAAAATTGATTAAAATGACTATCGAAGCTCTATTAACAAGAGGGTGCAATAAAATAGAAGACTTCAAACCGAACATGTAAGAGAAATTTATACTAAAGATCAGCGAGAGAGCTTTAAAAGAGATTTAGACGTGTCTTAAATGTTTTGGAAGAAGCGGCAAAGCGTTAATAAGGGTCAAACTCGCTACATCAATCCTGATAAGGTTGACCGATCTAAGAAGATATTTAAAAACAGTGATATTTGATATATTTTTTTATTGTTTTCTAATTTTTAGTAATAATCTTACCACATCTTAAAATTTTATATGAATTTTAGTAATTGCATCCCTCTATGGAAAAAATACAAATATTAATAAATTAATAGTTAATAGGAATTACTGCAAAGTCTAAATTTGTAAATCTAGCTAAAATGCATTGCAATTAGTTTTTAATAATTAATTTCATTCTATTAAGATGTCTTTTGGCAGGCTTCTTTTATTGAACTCCTACAATGTTAAAACAAGTATGAGATTTATATAATGTTGACTGGGTCCAATGACTGGTTGAAATATCAAAGATTAAAAAATTAATTAGCAAAATTTAAAAATGAATTGTTGTCAATCCATAAATATGTGAATTTAATAATTTGATGTATTCTTGGCAATTTTATTCCTGATTGACTAGCCAGAATATTATAAGCGCTTTAATAATTAGTCTAATTTAATCTGTTTATAAAAAATAGACCAAAATGAAGTAAGAGTGCCAAGACTAAACATATCTTCATGAAAAGATTAGAAAATCTAAGAAGATTTTCAAGATTTAAGCAAATAAAAGCTCCAGGATATCTAAAGGACCAATTTTCATTCTCCATCCAGAACTTTAGCATGCTATCTTTGAAGAGGAGGAGGAATCAAAACAATAAGCCCATGAGTTGAACATTTTAGCTTTAGAGTTAAAGAAGGAGTCATTTCAAATTGAATAAGTTCTCAACTTAACTAAGAGCAAACAAACATCAGGGGCTTATGAAGCAGCAGCATCTAGACCTAAATATTTTCCCTTATTTTTATCAAATTTCTATGACCCTATGGATCAAATAGATTTCGATATCTATAGTAGTGCTCTGACTAGAAGCAGGATATATAGTGTCATACTAGTGGATAAGTATGGCAAAATAATATACTCCGATAAATTGGGCCATGAGCTATTTGAAGGTAGTCTCAACAATTTTTAGAGGGTACATATCCAAGACTTAATAGTGGCCCATCAACAAGCTGAGTTTTGCTAAACAATCAAACATATCAATGAATAGAGGAGATCAGTTATAACTAAGATGCTCATTTACAGTAAAAATGCAAAAAGGAGATATAGTCGGGAAGAGTTTATCAATTCAATTTCAGACGATGAGATTTATAACAGGTTTTTGAAGAGCATTACATGCAGATTGAGACCAATTAAGATTGCCTTCTAAAATTATGAGCAGTTTGAAGGATTTTGGAGCAAAGATATTCAAAATAACAAGGCTATCGAGTGCTATATGATTGAGTCAAGACTATCCGTAATTTTGCCCAAAATGGCCAACCTCAATCTCACCGAAGATCCAACAATTCTCAAATATATCGCATCAAATAAGAAAAAGATCCTATTGAAAAGCAAAGCATCTAATTTTGAGCCCACCGAATCTAAAATTGAAACAAGACCGAATAATGTGAAATTAAGTTCTAAAGTGCTAGGAAAATAAATGAACTAGAGCAGCTTTTTTTTAAACAATAACTCTCATCAAAGCCACCACTCGAAAAAAGATCAAAACAAGCAAAGAACAGATGAGAAAGCAAAGGATATTCCCTAGAGTCTCGACCTCAACGACTTCTTTTGATTATGGTATTAATTGTGAGTTAAATACTTCCATGAGTTATTAATATACGGATGTTAATTTTAATCAATTTCTAATGAATTATAATTAGTAATAATAAATGTAAAAATGAAATCGAATTTCCTTCAAATTATTTCAAGATCACAGGGCTATATTTTCAATCGTAATTGATGAAAACAGTGGTCTTTTTAATAACTAATTGATAAAATCGTTATCATCAATGTCTTCAGTAATAAAACAAAGGCTATCATTAATCATAATAGATCTACAAGCATCAAATTTAATTACGCGAGTTTGTTTTGGTATTATTGGACATTTTATGATTAATTCTTATGATTCACAATCATTATAAATTAAAAAATGTTCGAAATGAATGTTGTGAAGTTAACTCAACAAATAAATATCACATTTTTTAAATTTTAGCATGATGAGAACTTATTGTAACTTTAAAGCCTCTAAATAAATGTTAGACTTAAAATTTATCGCTATTTAATTTTTTAATCTCAAATTTGATATGCAGCACCCTTATTTCAAATTGATTTTTGTGAGGTGATAATTGAGGGAGATATTATATTTATAGTCAGTAATTGTAATTTATTTTATTACTCATTATTCTGTTAAAAAATTCTTCAAAAAAATAATGAAGATCATCGCCATTCATTGTTTAACATGACCATTGGATATGTGGCCGAAAAGGAATAGCCTAGCATGAACTCGGGCTCCAAAAAATAGCTAAAATTCGATAAAAAATATTATCTCTCTAAGCCATCGTAGACATGATATTGTGGCACTAATAGCCTTTATGGATTTTCTGTTGCCTGCGGTGAACCTTTTGAGGAAAAATCTCCAGTAATGAGATTTATTCTTGGAGCTGGAGCCTAAATTCTTTCCTACTGAATTGGAAGGCAATTCTCCTCCATTTGTCGTTTTTAAGCCTTGGAAACAAAGTAAGTTCCGTTCTCCTTGTACTTTTTGACAATTAATTTGGCAGTTGATGGTTTAATTCTCAGTTTTCTTCCAGCTTTGGCAATAGAATAGCCTTTTTAATCAACTAAAAGCAGTAATTTCAGTCTTTTCTATGTAAAACTACTTTATACTTGCAGTGATATCTTCGAGTAGTGCCTTACAATGAGATGTCCTCGGCGTTAACCTTTCATAATCCTTATTAATCAATTATAAATCTATATCAAATCATAAAAGAATTTCTGATATATTAAGAGTAAAAATAAGAATGGATAGACTTGGCATGCTAATTTGAGCATCTATATGATCTTTTAAGAGTTTTAGCTTATTTAATCTAAAAGTGATAAATGATGACTAGCAAATGAACTTTCACAGCTGTATTTTTTCAAAAAATAAATGAAAAGCTTCTTTTATTACATAATAAAGTTAGGTTTTGAATATCTCCCCTCGTGATTCAATGAGGGAGTTCTACTTTCTATTATGGAATTCTTTTAATTTTGTTTCAGCATTCATTAAATATATTACTTATTTTAAAATCATTTTTACAAATCAGTAATATTTGGAATTTTCAACTCGTCTAATTTTTTATTGTTAGGATTTACATCGTATAAGCGGTATTTGCTTTAATCAAGAGATTTTTTTTCATTAATATTGAATAACATGACACGTATCAGCTTCAGGTGACTTTTAAACAATATCATCCCATTAATTAAGAAAGGAAATACGAATGCGAAATCCAATTGAAAAATCTGAAAGTTTTGTAAAAAATAAATATTGAAATAAAGAAGCAAATGAAGAAAGAATGACTATTAATCAATAAATTTTTAACATTGGATGACTGTTTGAAGAAAACTCTTATATTTTTATTTATGAAGAAAAGGATGAAGTTATTCCAAATCATCAATAAAATTATTTGCTTGGCAAATATTGCTTCGGCAATTCGTCTTAATTCTTATCTTTCTTTCACAGAAATTTAGAATTGGTCGCCGTTTTAAAATAAGCGGCTTGAAGAAATTAAAACCAAATAGATCCTTCAATACAGCATAAAGAGTGTGGGTATAGCCAAGAATCAGTAAACTCTCAGAGGGTATTGGAGAGTTTTGACCTTGACGATCTTTTTTGATGCTGCGATTAATTGAAAACGTCAGTTGCTAATCCCTGATATTATTAATCAATTTTATTACAAAATTAATTTCTGATCGATTGTTCGACTCAAAAGATTTTAAATGAAAGGCCAATTTAGGTCGAATTATTTAATTTACACAAAAGAACTCTCCTCATTATGGAAATCGATACAATAGTGACTTTTTATTTCATTATTGAATAACATTATTATTATGATCAATGTCAGCTTGCGAAAAATATAGATGAGAATAAACAAACTGAGATATAAATACTAGAATTAATAAGCGTAGATAAATTATCTAGACAAATAAATCCAAAACTTATTTACTTGAAGTTTTATAAGCATCGTTCATATAATAGCTCAATAGCATGAGAATTAATAATAATTGAAGTCAATTATCCCAAATCAAAATGGGGAATATTTAAAATGATAATTTTTTTATGAACATGATTTTATGAGAAATCTATGGGCAAAGTCATTTTATTATTAAAAAAGATAAACCATTATTGGGTCATCCTCAATGATTTTTATCTTTCGAAAATGATGAAGATCATTGCCACTCATAGTTGAACATGACCATTGGATATGCAGCTGGAAAGATGCAGTTAGGTATGAATCCAGGGACTGAGGGATCAGTATAATTTTGTAAAAAATATTATCTCTCAAAGCCATCATAAACATTATATTATGGCACTGATAGGATTTAAAGGTTTTCTATTACTTGAGGTGTGCTTTTCGAGGCTGATTCTTTTCTATCAAAGCTTATCTTTTAAGCTGAAGTTTGAATTCTTTACTATTGAATTCGAGGAACATTTTCAGTCATTTGTTGTTTTTATGCCTTCGGAACAAAGAATTTTCCTTCCTATCTGTATTTTTTTAAAATTAATTTGGCAGTTGAAGGTTTAATCCTTAGTTTTCTTCCTGCTTTTGCAATAGAATAGCCTTTTTAATGGACCAAAAACACTAATTTCAGTCGTTTCTTCGTTAAAATAATCTGTACTTGCAATGAGATCTTTGAGTAGTGCTTAATAATGATATTCTTTTTGTAATAGCTCTTCATTCTGTTTATAAAATCAATTATAAATCCTTTGAAATTGCAAAGAATTTCTAATGATTTTACTTTCCAATCAATAAATTATAGGTATGACATAAAAAACTACAGTTACTAGATGATCTCCTCGAAGATTTACGTGCTTGATCACAAATATTAAGAAAATATTTGTAAAGAGGCTTGAATATTTAAATTTACATTTTTTTCGAAACAAACAAAACAAAACAATAAAATGTAAAATAAAGGCAGAATAAACCTAATATTTGTTTTTTGGAGATTGAATCTTCAGCAAAAAGCTCAATAGTTTCTTATTTAATTATTTTAATTACCTACAAATTCAATATGTTCTTTATATCATTTCAATCATTTTGACGGAAATTAAGAAATACGATTCTTTTTCTCCTTTCATGACTTATTAATAGGTCCAATCAGACAATTATTTGTAAAATTATAGCGGATTTTTATTCACTTATCTCTTCGGCATAATCAAAACAAAGTATAGCTAAAAAAAGATTCAGCCTTGATTTATGTTTCAATCATATTGCTGAAAATAAGAAATTTTGCAAAAAAAGTGCCCTCATATTAATAAAAGGAAAAAATAAGAATTTACAAATAAGAACGTTTATTTCCTATAACTTGAGGGGAAAATATTAAATGAAAAACAAAGGAAATGTACTACATAGTAAATAAAGATTTTAATCATACATGCCGCCAAAAGATTAATTTCACTATTTCTTTCCTTTCTAAGTCAATTAGGATGGGTGAGGATAATTAACTAAGTTTTATTAATTTCAAAATGTAGTATAAAAAAATATCGATTTATATGGAGTTTTTATTCTATTGAGAATATCAATACACAATTACAGGTGAATTGTATTATTTATTGGAGGAAAGAGTAAACTCATTCAAGCCTTTTTAATGCCATTATATCAAAGATGGATGTTCTTTGCTTAATTTTTGTTACAATAAGCTGACAGACATAAACATATAATAAATGTATTTCTTCTAATATCGTGGTCTATAAAATACAGAAGTTTATGTATGTATTTTATAAATTTCAGCTATGCTCTCTTCCAATCCAAATGAAATCAACTATAAAAAATAAATATTAATTTTGGAACTCTTGGTAAATATTTCCTGTATTAAGATCATATCCTCACAACAGATCTAATCCTTTCTTTAACTCTTAATACACAATTATATATTTAAAGACTAGAAGAATGCCAAAATATATATCCAACTTCTGAATATGGAAAGTCAAGCAAAATTTTTAATACAAGCGATTTCGGAATTATAGATGTAATCAAGGTTTGTATTTTTTGTTTTCCGACTTATCCGAACCCCCTTCCTCTTCATTATCTTAATCTGATTTTAGGCCTTTTGTTGTTTAAGTGGAATTAGGCTAAGGAGGCAGACCACTATAAAGTTCAGGTGGTTAATTCTTTACACTTCCATGCTTGATTTTGATGTGCCTCTCCAGCGAAGGCCGAGAATTATAATATTTATGGCAATCGACATACTGACAATTGTAGCGGATTAATATTTTCCTATTCCATGGCTTCCTTCGACTTCCCTCCGTATATTTTGAACTTCTTTAAAATTACCCCATTGACGAAAAGAGTTCCATCATTAAGAGTTGCTCTTATTGAGCTTGATTGAGTTATTGTTGTATATTAATCGATGTGACTTCAAGCATTTCATATTATGATTGCCTATTTGAAGGATATGAAGAGTTAGTTGGTTTAGCCATATTATTTGATTCATTTTTGAAATGAGATAAGCAGAGTCTGAGAGGGAAGGGAAGGCGATTAGTGGAATTGGTAAATAGTTTATCAACTGTTTACATGTGGGTAACTTTAAAATAATAAGATTTTATAGTTTTCAGAATTAAAGCTATCTCAACATTTTGGAAATCCTAGCATGGTATTTACTAATTAATTTTTATTATCCTCACCCTGAAAAAGAAGTAAATTTTATGTTCTTTTCATTTTGCTTATTATAATACATATGCTAAAGAAGAATTGCGAGAAGAGGTTCCATACGGACGCAGCACGTATACTCATTAGTACCAAACTTCCTGCTGATTTTTTCAAAATCAAGATAGGAAAGAAACGGAGTGATGCTCCGCATCTGGGGTAAGACCTAAAACACATGGAACGATCATTCACATCTCCGAAAGATAATATGCTATTTACCTTTCATCGTGAAAGCAGTCCTGCTCACTCAGAAATTCTGCCTCGTTCAATGAAGCAACCCTTAATCAAACAGCCTCCCAAAGATAATAGACATAAATAAGTTGAAAAGTTTCCAGTAATTCCCTTATTTCTGAATAAGTAGAATAATAAGTAGGAATAATGCCGCTAGCGAAAGATGCATAAAATAAGTAGCCGAGCGTTTTTTAATCGTCGAGTTATGAGATAGGCCCGGGCATAAATAAACCGGCCTTTTATGTTAAAATGTTTGTGATATCAATATTTTTTATTTGCGAAACATCAGTGATATAAATCATTACTCATTCTGCTGCTTCTATTCTACTTAGTCTTCACCTTCGGTCTTACGAACTCCCTTAGCAATTTTGATCAGTTTAGCCACATAGAAACCATCCATATTATGTACATGAGGATATATTCTTCTTGTCTTTCGGAGATCAACATGATAGCGTTTTTCAACAAATTTAGTCAATCCCTCCTCTCCCACCTCGATTTAGCATTCAACTACTTTCACGAATCTCTTCTTAAGGGCATAATTCACTACTTCTTCGTTTTATAGGGGAGAAACAGAACAAGTAGAATAGACAATGATTCCATCGACTCTTGCGCAGTCAATTGCAGCCAGAATCAAGTGTTTTTGAAGGTGAGAATTTTTATAAATATCTAGCAAGAGTCTGTTTGCTTTGATGGAGTGGTCCTTCGATATGATGCCGAGACCTGTGCAAGGGGCATCGAGCAGTACACGGTCGAATGAGCCAGGAAAAATCTCAGGCAGTTTTTGACCATCTTTGCATATCACCACTGTATTGGTGATTCCAAGTCGATACACGTTAAATTGTAAGGCTTTCAGTCTTTCTTTTTTCAAATCATTGGCAAAAATACACCCTGTATTTTTCATCAGCTGAGCTATATAGGTCGTCTTGCCACCAGGAGCCGCAGCCATATCTAAAACCCTTTCGCCAACTTGTGGGTCCAAAGCAATTACGGGAAGCAATGAAGAAGCGCTTTGCAGCATATACTGACCAGCTAGATATTAAGGAGTTGCTCCGATAGGCACTCGTGATTCATAAATCTTAATGCCGACCTTACTCCATTCAGCAAGTGGGTCTAAATTAACTCCTCTTTGAATTAAACTTTGAGCTAACTCTTTTCTTCTCGTTTTCAGGGTATTGGTTCTAATAGTGAGAGGTCTTTGCGTTTCATTGGCTTCAAAGAATTGAACTAATTCTGCGGGATTAAAGAAGTTGAGAAAGTGATCGATAAGTTCAAAGTTATAGCCATAGTATTGATGTAATAGATTTCTTAGTTGCTCAATATAGTATTTTCTAGGCTTGCCCTAGCCAAGTTTAGTTATGTTCATGAGGATAGCGATTGTTTATTGAATTTGAAGGCTGACAACACTAATATCAACTGGCTATTTGTCATCTTAGGTTTTGAGAGGGGCATCATCTTATTGATCTTACTCTTTCTCTTATTGTTATATTGCTTAATTGTCCTGATTGTGTTAAAATTCAGCATCATCCATTTATTAATTCTCCTCATCCTCTTATTTATCCTCCTCCTCTTCATCTTGTGCCAAATCATAATTATCTTCCTAAACATACTGATCACTGTTTGGATCAAGTTATTATTGTGCTTACTCGTGAATATCCTGTTCACTGGATTAATTGTTGCCCAAAGCATTGAAATCATCTTGTTCTTCCTCATTCTCATTGACAATTTTGAACAAAGTTTTACCTGGAGTAGATTGCTTGTTGCTTTCCTTCCTTCCCTTCTGAGCAACTGGTGTAATTGACTTTGATTTGGCTGAGTTTTGCTTGTTGTTTGGTCTTTTCACGAATTTTTGACGTTTGCCCATTACAGTTGATTGTTGAAATAATTTATGATAAGAATAGTATAATTAAATATTTAGAGTATCACCTCTCCAATACAATCCAAGATAAGGAAATAAAATTTCAATTATTGATTATAGGTTAAAGGTTTATCGTACAAACTGCTTTCCACAATTATTTCTGGCAACATTTAACGAATTTTTTGAATTTTAATTGAATTAACTTTTGCCCTCTTAATTATAGGATATCTGGTATTCTCTTTATCTAAAATATTTCAAGCCTGCTCGGTATAAGATTTATTATTAACAATTACCGCATATGGTGTTGACAGCCAACCAGAAAAATCAACTCAATAAAGATTTACTCGAATACCTCGTCAAAAATGACTACATGGCCACGGCTTAGAAATTTGCAGAGGAGATATCTGTGAGTTTGGTAGATGTTGACCCAGAGGGGAATAAGCTCGAGATCAAATGGAAGTCCATCCTCACTCTTCAAAAAAAGATCAATAACCTTGAGGAGGAAGTCAAAAATCTTAAGGAAGAGATATCGACAGCTCCCAACAAAAAAGGAGTCAACAACGCAAACATTGAGGATCTTTATATTCCCAAAACTCCTCCTAAGTTTTAACTTAAGGGACACAAAAGCAGCATTACTGCAATTGCCTTTCACCCCCAGTATACTCAACTTGCTACTTCTTCGGAGGACGGTACCATTAAAATTTGGGAGTTCTAAACTGGCGATTTTTAACGCACTCTCAAAGGACATACCAGTATTCATTGATTAATACAGATCCCGTAAATTGTGTAAACTATGATCATCAAGGGCGCTTCTTAGCTTCTTGTTCTTCAGACCTAACTATTAAGCTCTGGGACCTCAACAATGACTACCTGTGCGCTAAGACTCTATTTGGTCACAACCACAACGTTTCATATGTTAACTTCAATCCGTAAGGTGATCTTGTTATTTCTTGTTCCAGGGACAAAACGATTAAAATTTGGGACAGCAACACAGGTTATTGCAAGCGAACTTTTACAGGACACGAGGCTTGGGTTCGACGCGTCTCCATATCAAAGGATGGTCAAATTTTTGCCTCTGCTTCGGATGATCAAAGTATTATAGTTTGGAATATAAACAAGGAAGCTCCAATAACAAGATTCTTTGCACATGACAACGTAATTTAAACACTTTTATTGATTGAAGGTGAAACCAGCGCTAAATTAATGAATTCTTAGTTTTTAAAGCATAAGTTTACGCCTGAGGCTAGGATGAACGCATTAAAACAACTTAGTGAACAAGGTACATAAGGGGTAGGCAACTATTATCAAACATTTTTGCTGACTGGTAGCCGCGACAAACTCATAAAATTATTTATACTGCAAACAGGTGAGCATTTATACACTTTCACTGGTCATGACAACTGGGTGCGCAGTCTATCTCTGCACTCCTCCGGCAAATACCTCTATTCTTGTTCTGACGACAAAACAATTCGTATCTGGGATTTAAATTTCGGCAAGGAGAAGAAAAAAATCGAAGCACACGACCATTTCATATCGACTGTTAAATTTAACACTAAGTACGGTATCTTAGCATCTGGTGGCAACGATATGATCATCAAGATTTGGCATCTCAAGTGATTTTATATTGTCATATATGCTCAAATGGAAAACAGAATCATTGGGTCAGGCTCACTTAGATTTAAGAACCTTATTTTGTCGACAGTTTGCCATGCTGCTTCTTTCCTTACTTGAATTCACCTGAAAATGTTTAACCGGATGAAAAGAATTACTTACCCGCACCATGCTTCATGTCATTTTTGAATTATCCTTCGTACTAATCGCCAGAGGATTGCTTTAGTTTGCCTTTGCCTTATCTGGAGCCTTATATAAATTCCCCTTAATATACATCTCCGTTTGACCAAATGTATCGACCATAGCCATGAGGTTTTCCATTCTGATATTCTCCAATATATTTATCTCCGTTAAAAAACTCCTCCTCCCCTTAGCCATGCTTCAGGAAATCTTTAAAAAATCCTTTGTATTTGGATACTCCACGATGATAATAAAATCCCTTTCCATTTTGTTTGTTTTACTTCCATTAACCTTAGTAATAATCCCCCTTTGGAGATTTCCATTTTCCAAGTCCATTTTTTTTGCCTTATTTCCATTCTCCCTCAAATTATTAACCGTTTTTCCATACAAATTTCCCTTTTGCATGTCTCTTGCCCTTCTAAAAATGTCCTATAAAAATGCCATCTTTATTCTTTTCGCATCCTTGCAGTTTTATATTATGCTAATATATCCCTTCATAAATCTCTTTCTCTGATATATTTATACCCCTTCCGTGCTTCTTACCATTTTACATTTCCCCAAAATATACTTTACCTTGATTGAGTACTACTTAAAAATTATTATCATTTACGAGGCTTTTAACATCAAATTAAGGGTTTATGGGTGTATAATTTAAAAAATATTCTTCTAATTCATCCTCTTGAGGAATTTTAAACAATCCATTCGACATTGCAGAATAAATTTTTAATCTTTTACGAATCTGAACATTACTCGATTGCTGTTTTTTGTATGAATGAAAGACCGTATTCAGCTATTTTGTTTATAGTTTGACTTTGGAAGAGAAGGAGTAAGTTTAGCCCAAACTTTAGTTTAACCTTTTTATTGGGACATTATTTCTCCTAAAGCTATCTTTTTCCAGATACTATTAATACTTATTTTCTTCAAGAGGGCTTAACAGTTAGTTTTGATTTTGCTTTTCGTGTTGAATATCTTGACTATTGTCTTTTTCAAGATTATCAAAGGTTCGAATATATGAACTTTTGAAAGAAATATTATCTTTTTCTTTTTTTGCAACTGAGTTTTTTCTTTAATATGATTAGTTTCGCCCGAATTTTTTAAAGGAATAAAGATTAGGATCAGAAAGGTTCATCGATCCTTCTGTGCGTACGACTTTATGCTTTGATTCAGAATCACATATTTATTTGTAGTTAAATTATTTAAGAGATGGCAAATGCATCTTGTTTGTCAAATATTTTTAGGAAAACAGTTTTTCGCGAGCTAATACATTCTTCAAAGCAATATTATCGTTTCCATGACATGGACAGTTATTTTTATCGCGAACCTCTAGCTTCGCTTTTCTGAGGATGCGGTTTAATTTGTCTTTTTTAAATTTTTTAACATCAGTATGTGGGCGATATTGCTCCTAATTCTTGTAAATGCAGCATGGGCGCATGCTGTAAGGTATGGCATGTTCTCGTACCGAACCATGAATATGGATAATATTTTGTTTTTTCAATTTTGGTTCTGATATTCTCGGTAAAACCTCATGAGTTTTCTTCCTAGAGGGGCTGAGAAAATCCTGTATTTTTGGCGTTGGGTATTAATGAACAATCATAAGATAGCTTTCTTCATCTGACATGCTGGAATCTATGAAATAAAATCATAATATTCTTATAATATTATTTTATGAAAATAGTAATGAAACTTGTATATTAAAGACTCTATTAAAATATTTGTTGAGTAAATATAAATAGAGTGGGATTAAGATTAAATTATTTGGTCAATATCTTCGTTTTGGGCATTACTAATCAACTTTGAGGTGATTTGATGAATTAAAAAAATTGTCCAATTGTTTTAACATTCGTTTGTTTCTTTCCATGATTGAGGATTGTATTATTCAGCAATTTGTAAAAAATATTCGCTTAGATTAATGATAGATCTATTATGGTTTAAAGAAATTTCACCATATTAGAATGATTATGGGATTTAGTTTTTGAAGAGAATCCTTTTAATTACACAAAGCGAGGCATTTAGTTGCTTTGAATAATCAAACTTGATAACTTAAATTGAAAATTATTGCCTATCAGGTAATTAATTTGATATGTTCGGATGTTTAGGTCGCATAAAATTATTTAGATATGAATTAACCATACCCATATTCTGGTTGAACGACCTCTAAATTTCTTTTTTTAGCTATGCCGACATTTTTTTATTTACTCAGAAAGGGAAACACTTTCATTTTTTTCTTCTAATAAATAATAATTAAGTCACGTAATATTATTGATAATTAATTTTCAAATCATACCAGTTGAACCATAGCTTCATCCGAAGGACCCGTTCCTACCCAAGATACTGGCACTCCAACATTCTTCTCGATAAATCTTATATAATTTACAGCCTCTCTTGGTAAATCTTCAGCCTTTGTGACCTTTGAAATATCTTTTTGCCAACCCTTCAGTGTTTCATAGACAACCTCGACTTTGGAAAAATCACTTAAATTTCCAGGTAGACTATCAATCGACTTCCCATTAAGTTTGTATCCTACCCCGACCTTGATCTATTTCAGCTCATCCAAAATGTCAAGTTTAGTTAAATTAAGGGAAGAGTATCCATTGACTAAGTGAGTGTATCGAACTAAACTGAGATCCAGCCATCCACATCTTCTAGGACGACCTGTTGTTGTACCGAATTAATGCCCTCTCTTTCTTAAAGAATCCCCAGTTGTGTCTAAGAGTTCAGTGGGAAAAGGTCCCTCTCCAACTCTTGTCGTATATGCTTTAGCTACTCCAATAATAGTCTCCAACAATCTTGGAGCAATTCCTAATCCCGTGCATGCTCCTCCAATAGAAGTAGATGATGAGGTGACATAAGGATAAGTGCCAAGATCAATATCCAGCAAAGTGGCATTAGCTCCTTCAACAAGTACTCTTTTTCCATTCTTTATATAGTCGTTGAGCCATCCTACAGATTAAACAATCATATTATTTTTTATCAAAAGGTCAGCATATTTTTTTATTTAACCCAATTCCTCAGGTTTTTCTGGCTGGTTATAGAAAGAAGCCATTCTTTTATACTTCTGCACAAAAGATTACCAATCTTGAAGATCTCCTACTCTCAAACCATATCTCTGAATTTTGGCTGCATAGGTTGGTCCAATTCCTTTTTTAGTTGTTCCAAGTTTCTGTTTTGTCTCATGTTCCGCGTCTTCCTCAAGTTGATACTTAGTCACTAAATGGGCACGATCTGAAACGAACATTCTATTTGCATATGATAGATGATGTTGATCCAACTGACTCAATTCTTTAAACATTCCTTCCAGATTAACTACCACACCATTTCCGAGCAAATTTTTTGTGTTAGGGGAAACAATTGCGCTAGGAACCAAGTGGAATGCATATTTTATTCCATTTCTGACGACAGTATGGCCAGCATTAGCTCCACCATTAAATCGTGCAGAAATGTCATAATGATCGGAAAGAACTGATACCAGTTTTCCTTTCCCCTCGTCCCCCCATTGCGAGCCAAGAACGACTGCAAGGCGTGATTTGAGCCCATTGATGCATTTTTGTACGCTCATTTTATGGATATTTTGATTACGGAATATAAGGAATATATCTTGTATTTATACTCTCAATATCTATTGTTTTCCGATAAAATTAAAATCAAACCCATTCAAATATTTTGCCCTTGAAGATAAGAATATTCTATTTATGTAATAATTTATAACTGGTGTGCATTTTGGTTTTGTAACAATCATTTCGAACTAGCAGCCCTCAGTAATTTTCTTGCTTGTCCATATTTTTCATCAGCTTCTTCTTGGTCTGGTTTTTGTCCGTCAGTATTCTAAGTGATTAGTTAATAAAAGGCCACAATCTGACTTTCTTCTTCCACATTAATGAGTTCGTAACAAATTTGGACAAGACAATATACGTCAATATTGGAATAGCCAGCATCACTTTCGGTGAATTTACTGCGACGAAGTTTGAAGAGAACTTCCTTTAGTAGCTTGCGAATGAAGTATAGTAAAATGGAGTTGCGATCGCTGGGCTGTCTCTTTTCAATCAGATGCAATTTTTTGATTGCAAGAACTTAAGTCTCGTGAATCGAGGCGCAATCCTTCAAAAAAGATGGTTTTTTCATCATGTTGCGTTTTGTATCAATGAAAATAATGTTGAGCACATCAACAAAGTCCTAAATCAGCAGGATGATTTATTCAAATTTGACTTTATTTCGTAGTGAGATACAGAATTTATCAGCAACTGAAATTAAATTTTTACTGATGCAGGTCTTAATAAAAGTAAATATGTTGACATAGTTGTGATTTTTAGGAATTTATACATTTTTTTGGGTATGCTCAATTATCTTCTTTCCGAGATTATTGTGGAGACTGCTCAGGAAATGATGGGCAACAACGAACCAACACCCAGATTATTCTGAGTCAACTAATTCCTTCACTGTTGATTCAATCAATGCCTTTTAATTTTTGTTTAATTTCAGGGAATAGGCTGGATTAATCATCACACAGAGTTACTCACTGATCAGATAGCTGGGTTTGCTTGTGACAACTGACAAAAATTTGAGCAGGGATTCAATCTGTTTGTGAATGATTTATTCATATTTTTCCTGTGATTTAAACACCAAAGCATATGTTGTTTTGAAGTGTTCCATATCATCAATGAATATTTTAAAGTTAGAGGTTATATTATCCTTGAGGGGATTAAGAATCTTGATGTAGGATTCTTTAAGGCTTTATTCAGTAATTGGAATTAGATGGCTATTAGCTTTGCCTTCAATCACTTAGAGAATGAAATAAAGCTTCATTCTGCCGAATACAAAGTTTAACATAGTGACGCCTAAAGATTCAAATTTTTATTCCATCTTTTCCTTTAAATCCTGATAAACTTTTGTCCTCTCCTTATTGTCTTCTTTAAAAGCCCCAGCCATCTTTTGCAAGGCCTGTTTGATAATTTTAGAGATAAAGTGATGCACGTGAACATAAGTTTTCAAAGACGTGCAATAGAGTGGAACAGCATCTGTGTAATGATTGAGGGCCCACCCAAATATTTCCTTGGTGTAGTTCGTGATGTGCAATTGAATTTATTCATTAGAGATAGTCAATTTGGGATAGATCTCCTCATAGATAAAGGAAAACTCAATTTCGAACTACTTCCATAGCTCTTCATTAATTTACGGAATTTATGAATTGGAAACTTCAGTCAATAGCTTTTTGCCATTTTCAGCGACCACCAAACCTAGACTAGACTTCTTCTAGCTTTTGAAACAAGCTTCGCCAAATCTTTCCTTCCATGAATGCAAATATATTCTGAGGACTGATACTTGGTCATCTGTAATAATTAGCAGCTTTTTAGTGATATTTCTCAGGATATTGCTGTGCAACTTGTTTTTATTGAATTGAGCTTGGAGAGCTTTAAGTGTTGATCTCATGGTTTAGACTTTATCAATTGACTCTTTGTAGATGGGAGCAATGAGTGGTTCATCTTTAAGAGTTACCAGCGTTTTATAACAAGCTTCATAGGACGTGATTGATTTTGCGAAAAGGCCATCGACTTAACTTGGTAGTTTAGTGTCACTGATAGATTTATAGAACTTGATGTCTTGTTGCAGGATGTTTGGAAACTCGCAAAGATTCTTCAACTTTTAAAGATCCTTATTGATGGTGTCCAGCTTTTGGATTTCTTTCCTCTTGACTGAAAAAGTTGAATCAATTTTGAGTGCCAGTTCTGATATTTTATCCATGGAGCGTTCCAACACTTTAAGTTTATCATCCACTGCGCAAATATTGTCTTTCATATCTCTGACAGTGTCAATGCTGCTGATGAACTTACTATAGTTTTCGAATACCAAAGACTGTATTTAGTGATCATGTATCTTAATCTCCTCATCAATTTAATTGTTGCGGCGCATGAGTTCCTTGATTGAGTTCTGCTTGAGCATGCCCAGCACATAGCGTTTTGCATCAAAATTGGTGTTGTCAATATCCATATAAATTAATGTTATTGGATCGAATCGATACTATCAATTTAAATTTATCTTAAAAAATGAGAGAAGAAATCTCTGTATTTAAAGTTTAAAATGGCATAAAATTAAACAAACAATTATTTGTTATAGCAAAAATCTTATTGTCTGCATATTGATAATAAAAAATCATTATCATTATCATCTTATAAAATTCTGTCGTCTGCAACTGTAAGAGTTGATAACGATGGGCTGATTTTATCGACTACTATTTTTAATATCAAATAAGGATGGAATCAATAATAGTATAGTTGCAAAAGATAATGATATTGTCATAAAGAACAGAAATCAATCTATTTAAAAGCTACGATAAAATACTCTATTTCTATCCTGCCTTTGATAAAACTTTTGCCTTTCTTTCCCATCGATAATCAGCAGGAATCGAGGTCTTTGTGCACTGTGATTATCGAGGGAAAATTCTCTACTAACGCCCCTTTTCTCATCTCGTCGGTACTATGGTCATGATGAGTTTGACAGAAGCTATACTGCTACTGACTCGCGAAGATGTTATCCTCACAATCAATTTGATAAACTATTAAATGAGCCGCATTCCATTTCGGTACATGAACTAAGGGACAGATTTATCATAAATTCTGACCTTTTCGGATTCTCATCTAATGTGTGTGAGGTAGTGGGGGTAGTATGGTGATCATCGCATGAAATTAAGCTATTTCCTGCATCCTCAAATAAATAAGCCCGTTGTGATATATTAATCCAAAGATGACGAGTGGACGAACGAATATTTAGTGAAACGTGCAAACAATCATTCCAAAGTCATTTGGTTTAAACCCAGGCAGGATGATTAAATATAAATTCGCTGTTGTTAAACCGAATTAGTAATCGAAAAATGGAGAGTCAGATTTAACATCTTTGCAGTCAAAAACTAATTGGGCTTACCTTATGGAATGAACAGAATCAATCTGGCAGTTACGACTGCCTGGTAGATGAAGGCAAATTAATTCATGCTGGTGTGTATAAGCAATAAATCGGATCTGGGCAAGGTATCTCTCACTTCTGGAGTTGTTCAGAATATATATGTTTTTGATACTGTTCATCTAACTGTTCGCGAAGCCCTTTTTCATTTTGATAAGGAATTTAACGATTATCTCATTGATCCCATGTATCTAGGTCGGCATTGTACCTTTAGAACATTTTTCTTCGAAACAGGAAGGGCGAAACCTAGTCCAGTATACTACGTAGATTCAATTGCAGAGGAAGTAGTCGATAAATAATTTTGGTAATGTGGTTATCAATTCAAAATGTTCGTGGCAGGCTATGACGGGTCAACCCTAATCGAATGTCAATACTAAAATAGTGATGTGCACGAGATAATCGTTTGCTGCAAGCACGTGATGTACCCAAAGCTAATAGGTGTGCATTTACTGCTTGAGGTTTTCGCTGATTTTGATGATGATCTTCTAAAATAAGCTGTATAATTTCTGCCCTACACCTGTGGAGAAAACTGATTATGCTTTCATTATTTTCATTCATAACATCATTTATCATATAATCACAGGAATATCTCGGGCAACTGAGAAACGATTATCGTTCTGTCGTTACTGCAAGAAGCTAACCAGTTATTTTTTCCCATTGTAGCCTGGTTTACAGTACCCGTATGACCACCTAATCTTTGCACGATTTTTTTGGTTGTTGTGTCCCAAATGTACACGCAACGATCCATTGACCCACAGCATACATATAGCCCGTCAGTTGACCATCCACCTCGAATCAACGTCTTATCATTTCCTTGGACATGACCGCTGAGGGTTTTTTTAAGACGCTTGTTTGCCATAACTGAGGGACGGACATCCCAAATTCTAACTGTTTAGTCAAAAGAATTAGACATCAAATAGGTCCCATCGAATGATATCTCGAGTGAACTAATGGTATCCTGATGTCCTTGGATTGTTTCCTAAAGTTTTCCTTCCCCTACAGAAAAGCATTTAATTTCGTTGTCTATTCCTCCTGCAAAGACCCTATCGCCATGCAGATTGAAACTTACACTTGTTAAAGGGTATTTAGTCTGGAAAGATTTAATTTATTGCTTAGAACGAGGCTCCCAAATTTTTAAACATCCATCATCTGAAACGCTAGCGAAAATATCCAATGTCTTCTTCGGAGTGGTAACATCGTGAATAACGCATTTATGACTCTTATACTTTCGTATGGGTTTTTATAACTGAGTAAAGAGAGATTTACTTCAACATCCCAGTTGGTAATACTTTTATCCGCAGAGGCAGTGAGGAGGCGATCAGTATAAGTCCATGTCAGAGAGGTAACTGCGTTGGTATGACCCTTCAAAACAGCTACATTGTCATAATTTTGGGCTTGTGACCAAAGAAAGATGGATCGATCAACCCCAGCCGAGGCAAGCAGAGTCGTATTTTGATTGTAGGCAATAGTCAAAACTTCGGCCTAAATAGAAATGAGCGTACGGAATGCCCGGTGAGTTGCAAATTATTGGACATGGTGTGAAACTATTATAAAAATTTAAAGATTAAGTTATTAGTAATAGATGATAAAAGTTGCTAATTGTTAAACTTATATATTATTCTGATTTTTATGAATCTTATAATGTCAATATGTAGCTGACAGTTTTCTTTATAATGACCATCATTGAATGTTTACAATTAATCTTGATTGTAAGCCCAATTATCAAAATATCATTAAGTATCTCGAAAGCATTCTTGATGTACATCAAAAGATAGTTTTACCACTACGATTTATTGGAAACAAAACAAAAAATACATTCATAGATCAAATAAAGATTATTATAGTTGGTTTTCAACTTCTTGATATATATCAATCCCACCATTTAATTTAATAAGATATTTTGGTAATGAACGGAACTAAAGTCAGACTTGGTTACTGGGGAATTAGAGGCAGAGGGCAAGTACCCAGATTACTGCTTGCCTACACTCAAGCTGTATGGGAGGATGTGCAATATACTTCTCCTGAACAATGGTTTGGAGGAGATAAGCAGAGCCTAGGATTGAACTTTCCCAACTTACCCTACCTCATCGAAGGAGATTTGAAGATCACTGAAACTGAAGCCATCTGCCACTATATCATTGACAGATCAAACAAGAAAGAACTGCTAGGAAAGAGTCCACAACATAAGGCTGTGGTGATGAATATAATTGGAGTTCTCAATGAATGCTTTGACAATGTTGTAAAGATCCTCTACGTTCCTGATGGTCTTAAAACAAAATAGGCTATATATAAAGAAAAATTCCTACCTAAATTGGAATATCTATCTAAGTTCATGGGGAATAATAATTGGCTGCTCGGATATCTTACTTATGCGGACTTCCTCCTCGTTGAGCTCTCCTACTATCTTGAGCATATTTATCCAGAGCTTTACCCTCAATTGAAATTCCTTGCAAAACTACGCGAAAATTTCTATGATTAAAAACAGCCACATAAAAGTTTGTTGCCTGAAATTCAGAAGTACTATGAGCAAGCAACCTCAATCAAGGGTCCTTTCACATCTCTAAACTATTCCAACCTCAAGTTCTGATAGATTTATTCAAACCATAATTTAAGATGAGACCAATGTAATATATTAAAATTAATTTGATAAATAGTCTAATAATTGGCAATCGATCAGCACAATGTTTGTTTAACCATTATTTCAGCAAAATTGAATCTGGTAATCGGCGTCAATGCATTGATATGTGCTTGAAATATCGTCAAATTGCCAACTATAGGCTTCATCACATTGATTTTTAAACACTCGATCATATCGATCGAAATATTTAGAAGGTTTAGGCCATGTCTCAACGTAGCACCTTCCTCCAATGCCTTGTCGTGGATCGAAAGGTGAGCAGCAGAAGTGAGATCTTGGATCTGTGCATCCTCCAGTTCCTTCCCCACAGGCACAACAAACCAAATCCTTTTTCATTGGATCATTAGCAATGGGTCCTAATATATCAGGGTATTTCCTAACTTGGTCAGCATTGTAAACAGCTGCGCATATGCTCATGCAATAAGTGCCATCTGGCTTTTCGAGGGTTAACTCAGGAGGACAAATGTCTTGATTAAAACTGCAAGAGGGAGAACCACAATTGAATTTTCCGAGATCTGGATTGTCGACTCGAATGAAAGTTCCAGGAATTGGTCCGAACTTCATATTTAAGTTGTTGCCATCAACGTTGCTCATATCATAAAAATCAGGGCGACCAGAATTGGAAAGCGTAAGCTCAATTAGAGTAGCTGGGGATTGGCCAGTTATTCCTCTGCATTCAATTCCAAAATTATTCAAAGGAGCTCCACAGTCACCTGTTGTGCACACAAACTTATTTTCTTTCCAAGAACAGCCAGTCCTAGCCCAATAGCGTATGGCCACTGTATCAGCAGATACTTTCTGCACTTGTTAAGAGTGTGGTGGCATTTCCCAGCCTGTTTGAGGCATGAGTGGCACTCCGAATGCTCCAACCCAAATTGTTTTGTCGCAGTTATTTTTGAAGAGAAAGGTTCTCATGCTCTTAAAGCACGTGGCGGAGCTCGTCAGTATTAGAAGAATAATGAAAATAGTAATGATATTTTTGTGAAGAATTGGCAGCAATGATCTCATTGTAACAAATCTTAAGCAATATAAAAATAAAGGAGATTATATCTCATGAATGATATTTAATTTCACTGGTTTAATTCTATAGTGGACTGATGACTCTTTAAATCACTCAATCCCCTTTCAGTTAAAATAAAGCTGCAACAAAGTATTTCATTAGTATTCTTACTTTAATAGATTAAATAAATATTTAGAAAGGTAACCTCCAAAGAAGTTATGTTTAAACGCAATTCAGAAGAACCAATCCTTTATCCCAATAAAAATTTAAAAGAAGTGGGCAGTGGGCATCTAAACAAACTTCGCATTTTGGAAAGCATCTCCCTAAAAAAGCTCAACGATAGCGAATCCAATCACTCATCAGTCATGGGCAGTTCACTACATAATTCCATAAAAAACATTGGCAATGCTTCCATGAGCAGCAGCCAATTCTCTATCCGCAGTTCGTTAGTAAAAAGCCAGCCAAAATAAAAAAAGTTATACAGCAAATCATAGGCAATTGAGCAGCTGTTGTAAAAGCATTACGGTCGTGCCTTCACAAAATCATTAGTGCAGTTCTTAAACAAAGATTGGAATAATCAATAAACTACATACCTGGCTTAAAGATAATTGCAAAAATTTGTTCAGTTAGTGGTGCAGCGCAGCAATTGGATGAAGGATTTAGTTGATTAGTTCTTAGATAAATAGTATGAAATAATGAATGAGTAAGAGAGGAGGACAATGACGAGTATTCTGTTTAAATAATCTATCAAAGCTTTAAAAGATATTGAGGGAATTGTTCCCGATATTATTAAAAAAATACCAGATGAGAAACTACTGAAGCAGGAAACAACACTCGAAGAACTCTCTAAGAAGTTGTTGTAGATTTATGATCCAAAATTCTCATATTCAAACTCGAAAATGAAATAAAGGATGTTTTTATATCTCGAGGAGTTTGTGGGCAAGCGTAACAACCTAAAATCGGATATTTGCACTAGATTAAAGGGAAATCTATAATTTTTAGAGGAAGTAGAGAAATACTTTTCAATTTATCAGAAGGAAATCGTAAGACTAAAATCTCAGCTGTCAGCGATGGAGATAGAGAAGAATAAAATGCAAGAATTGCTCAGCAGAAAAAGCTGCTTTACCCCCATTCAGGTTGATTACGATCGAATGTACTAAATGAAAGAAAAAGCCAACGAAGAAATTAAGCATGACCTTAAGGTAAATGTTATCCAGTTTCACTAAGAGAAGCATAAGAAAAATTAAAAGATGATCATTAAGATGGAGGAAGAAAATACAAACTTGAAGGAGGAGATTGATTAATTAAACCAAGAAGTAGCAAAACTGAAGGATCAGGTACAGGACTGGAAAAAGAATATTCCAGAACAAATTGATATGGGCACTCAAGTATTTTTAATTTCCCAAAGCAAAGGTTCGTAAAATTATGGAACAAGCAGTGCCAGTTCAATGGGGCAATTCCTTGAGAATGTGGTAACTCCTTTTTCTTTCAGTTTATAGATAACGGGAAGCCTCATCAACATTTTGTCAATTGATAAGGTGCTTTTTGACTATGATATCATTCGCCATCGCTTGGCCCTTAGATCATTCGAGTAGTTTCTTTTCTAATGGTTTATTATCCGAACTGGCTGCAAAAAGATAGCCCAAATTTTCGTTAAAAACTTTCTCTACAGTCTCAAAGAGCTAAAGGTAGCTCATAAGCGTTTTTCAATTTTCTATCGTATCTGTGGATTTAGCGGTTATCGTAAGAGGAATATGCAATAAGACTTATAAGGTATCTTTTTCACAAGTCATCTCTGCTGGTACTACCTTTTAAAGTTCGCATTGATGTATAGGAAAAAACTCAACTAAAACCCTACAGGTTTTCATCTATTTCCACCACTCACCTGCGAATAAATATTCAAACTACCATTGAGAAAAATATACGAATTGGTGGAATAATTCTTGAAAAATGAAGAGATTTAGATCCCAAATGATTTGACTCAAAAAATAGATCATTACTGTATCAATGAAATCAGCAAATTTAAAAGCAAAAGTTAAACCTTTCAGAAGGAAACGCTTTAAGAGATTCATATTTTGAGGGAGATTAACTTTGATTATGCAGTAGGCTTTGTACTTTAGTATATTGCCAATTTGAAATGCTCTAATGTCGAAAAACTGCTTAGAAATATTCACAATCAGCAGAAGCAGGCAGGATACATCCTTGGATACTCTTAGTTCGAATCTGTTTATAGAAAGTTCTTTCGAGAGCGGAGAGCTAAAATATAGCAAATTTATGCCAAATTATGTTTAGTTAACCAGCATGACATGTTAAATGTTGAAAACATGCGGATAGTCGTGTTGAATATACTCGAGGATGAGTCTCCCCTTCGTTCTTCTTTTTAACGACTATAGCCTTTAAAAATGCTTGTATTAAGTGAAAAAGCAGCTATAATGAGAAATGACAAGAAGATCCTAAACCCAAATTCCTATTAGAATTTTAGGGAGAGATACTATCATTAGTTTTATGATTTTTACAATACAACTTCCTTTCTCGAAGAGATCTTTAAGATAGTGAAAGGTCTGATTAGAAAACGACTTAAATAAGCCAGTAAGACAGAGACAGAAATTTAAAAATTAGTTTAATATGTGCCCGAAAAGATGTCTGCACTGAAAGAAATGGCAAATAAGGATGAGGATGAGAATGAAGATGAATCTTAGTCAAAATCATAGGATGAAAAGATTGTTGCCGTGGAATTAAAAAACAATGACACAGAATAAACAAAAGATCCTTTGGCCAATCGACTCGATTAATGGGGAAAAATCATGATTCGCATCCCTCACTTTGCTACTAAAGTGTTAACTATAGAGCAGATTGTTATCCATAACATGAGAAGGAAAGAAATGATAGAAGCAACCGAATATGCTTGGCGTACACTTCGGGAAATATTAACTATCCTTGGCAACTCTTGATAATATCTTTCTTGGCTCTTTCTTATTGTCATCAATATGTTTAAGACATGTTGAATATTATAGAATTAGCAAAATAAATCAAACAAATTTAACTTTTTTTCTCGATTCCCTCATGTCACTAATATTGTCTTCCTTGCTGCCTGTATTGAAATTTGATACCATATTTCTGATTTTAGATATTTCATTTAATTCCTTCTGTTTTCCAGCTATTCTTTGCCGTTATTGCTCATATTGCTGGCTTTTTGCTTATTTATCTAGCTCCTCATCAATTTAATAAACTTGTGCTATTGTTCTTTTAGGATGGCTTATATTCTACAAACTGGCATTTTGTAGGAGTTGTACTGATTCCATAATTGTCTGCACAGCCGCTGCTGCCTGTTCTGCTCTCCTTCTAGCAACTCTCTTTTCCTTGTTATACTGCATTAATTTTTAATCTTGAGTGATTAAAATCTTGCTCCACCACTTAATGTTGCTAATCTTATCGATGCACATCCATAAATGATAGTAATCCTCAGGCTCCAGGTCATAGAGGCTCACCAAAAATTAAAGCAATTTTGCATCATTTGATTTTATTTCGCTCATTCTATATTACTAAGGGTAGAGGTTGTAAAGTAGTTCGGAAATTCTACGATGATCAAGCGGGGTAAATTTAATTTTATTAAAACAATATTAATGAAGTTTCCCTGCATCAAATTTTTATAAGTAGTTGTGAATGTGAGAGTTTGAGTGATTTTCCTGAAATTAGTAAAAGTGAGTGCTATTTATCAGCTTTTTAGTGAAGAGTTATTGGACTAATTATGACAGAGTTGCATTTCCTAATAAAAAAGGAGAATTCTTTCTTTGATTAATTTCTTTGTTTTATGCGATAAGATATGGTTTATAGTCTATTTTGTTCTTTTATGTTGGCTATCCATGTTAAGGCTATTTCATTATTGAATTTACCTCCTTATGCTCGCTTTGCTTGCTTAATCGTGATAATTTTTTACTTTATACCTGATCTTTACAATCTTATATTTAAATCATAAAATTTGCTTTCTTCAGGCCTTTTGATTAGGCTTGAGATATTTATCTTTGGCAAAGGGATGATTAGCAAGGCAAATTGATCTTTTGTTTTGATTAAAATTTAGTTGACTTTTTGCCTAATTTGCCATCTTTTAGCGTTATAATTTCTGTCTCTATCGACTAATCATTCAATATCATGATCACGGGAATGACTTAGTAAAGTTAAGGCCGCTACACATTTTCTTAAATTTTATTTTTTCCTGTTTTTTTTGAGATTCTCTTATTGCCTACTTAATGCTATTGCCTCTAGTCATCTTCAGGTATACTTTTATTTTATATCATATATTTGTTTATCATAAAATCTTCGCTGTCATCTTATAATGAATACTTTGAACGTTTTGTTGATTTTTTTACAGTCCCTTTTTAGTTTAACTCATTTGGAGATAAAAGAATTGGTTATTTTTTCTATTGAGCAAGTGGCTGTGCAATAGAAGATTCCTGATCTTAGCATTTTTTAGAGGCTTTGTAGCCCTTAAAATGATGACTAGCTAATTCATTGGTTTTATTGATCTTCTCTCGCTTCTATACAAAGTTAGTCAACTAATTCTCTTATAGCTGTTGCAAATCCGTAAATGAAATTTAAATATAGAAATTTTCAAGAGCTGCTTCTTCACTCGGTCTTTTGATCGGCGATATCTCTTTTGATAATTACCCAGTCTCGCAAAGTTAATTTTCTCCAAGATCTTTTTCTTTGCTCACTTATAAATGTTTTAGTTCTTCAAGATTGATGACTGGCCTTTCCTTGACTTTTTTTTATAAGTTGATTTCTCTTAAAATTTTGTTAAAAGCATTGACAATACACTATCGAGGTTTATTGATTTCATTGGTATTTACCTTCGAGGAATCTAATCTTGGCTATTCCCGGCCAATCGATTTATCGCAAAGGGCCATCTAGGTCATTCTAAAATATCTAATATAGTAACTCTAAAGATTAGGAGTTCTTTATAATGAGCATTGATCATATTTATAAAGAGTTATGTTAATTAAATTAACCTTTCGATGTCGCCCATTAATTTATTATTTTCTTTTGATGCATATCTTAAGAGATGCTTTCGATACGATAAATAGATCTGTCATAAATCAATCATAAAATAATAAGAGTTTTTAGCATCACCTTGTAAAATATATATTGATGATAGCCTTGGCAATGCAGTTCAATGTCACCTCCTTGCTCCTTGACATCCATTACCTGAGTTCTGAGAAACTAATTTTATCGGGGGTCTTTTTTGTATCGTGGAAATACTCTCTGAAAATAGTGCTCAGGTGTTCAAAGTCCGAGAAGATATTGTTAAAAGCGTGAGAAATCACTAATAGAGACAGAATATAGTTTAATTTATTACCTTTTCTGGCTGTCCTGTTTTTCAATGCCTACCGGAGAACGCCAAATATATAAATAGTTGACTTTCGATAAGATTATTTAAAATTTCCTTCGAAGGATTTTTCTTCTACTTCCTGATGAAAGGCTGCCTTAAACTTAGGGTTGATTTCGTTAATTTCTTTCATGAAGGATTCACACTGATCATACAGATTGGCGAATTTTAGTTCATTTTGGCTTAAGTCCTCATTGACTTCTTTGATTAAATCCTTAAATTCCCTAGTGCAGACAAAATCACTCCATTTGAGTCCGGGATACATTAAATTAAGCTCGTTTTTATTAAGACTGTCCTTAAAATTTTTAAGCAACACGATGTAATACTTCAGCAAGTTATAGGCCAACATTATCTTTTCATGATTCTTTAGCACGTCTCCTACTTATAGAAACTCAAAGACGTTTTCTTTCAAAAAATCGATTTCGTCTTTCTGCTTTTCCAGCAATTACCTTTCTTTAGGAAATTGACTATCTATTTTTTTGGGCACCACTCCCATATAACTAAAAACATTGTCCTAATTATCAAGGGATTTTTTGACTAACTTCTTTTACTTTTTGATTATTTTGCTGGGTTGAAATTTTTTGCTATAAAGAATTTTGGAGGCTTCTGCGACAACTGGAAAATGCTTTACGAAGACGGGATGCTTTCTGATATCTGAAAAAGTGATTCTTTTTTAGGGGTCTAATTCGAACATATTTTTAAACAAATCCTCCATTTCACTTGTGCAGTTTTACATGAGCTGCTTTTTGGTTTGCTTGATGCTTGCTGTGTAACTGAAGTTTGCTGCTAATTTTCGAAGTTAGATTTATTTTCTTTCAGGTGTCAAATGAGGATTCACTTCTAAAATTAAATGAAAATTACTGAAAGGGAATTACATATTAAGCATAAAAAAGAATAAAACTCCAAAGGCCCACATGTCGACCTAAAAACCGTAAAAAGATGATTCATTGCCTGAGAAGATCTCAGGAGACATGAATTGCTCTGTTCCAAGAATCGTGCCTCCAACATCAGCCTTCTTTTTGCTGAAACCGAAATCCGCTAATTTATAAACCTATATCAAGATGAAATTACTTCTTTGCCGTTTTCATATTTTATAAGCACGTTCTGAGATTTAATATCACGGTGAAGATACCCCTCCTGATGAAGCTTTTACAGCCCAATAATCACCTCAGATAAAGCTTAAGTGGCTTTTTCAATAGTGAAGACTTTATCTTTAAGTTTGGCTTGATAGTTTATAAGATCGCCGCCATCACAATATTCAAGTAGAAGATATATGCTGGTGTCATCTTCCTGTACGTCATAAAGTTTAATGATGTGAGTAGAATTCATAGATTTCATGCATTCGATCTCACCATCCAGGTATTCCCGTAGGTGGGGTTCTTCCTCAATCATTTTCACAGAGATGAGTTTGAGTGCAAAGAGAGAGCCCTTCTAATCCTAGACGAGATAGACGTCTCCATATGCGCCTTTTCCCAGTCTCTTTTTGTTTTTGTATTTCTCTAGAAACATGACTGATCGATAATTTATAGCAAAGGTGACCAAGAATAAATTAAATTATTGATAAATGGCCTAAATAAGTTTTTATTGAGTTCCAGCATCAATTTTTTCTTGATTCAGTCTCTGTATTGGGAAGTATAAAACTCTGATTAAATCAGAATTGATTGCTTTATTTGATTAAAATTACTGGTAAGCTATACTTTTTCTGTTTTTTGAAACAGATTCCTTAAATTAAAGAGAATATGCATCACTGTAAATTATGAATGGAAATTGATAAGTTTTCTGATAAAGTTCATCAATATGAAATATTTATTGTACAAAATAACTAATATTGTCAACATTAATTGATAAACCTTTATATTGGAGTTAGTAGCATAAGAATATCACTGCTGTTTAGTTTTAAAGTTCATCAGTCATTCTCATGTTTGGTTTTGTTTGACTCACGAATAATCCAGGCTATAAATAACTTGGTCTCTTTTCTCGATTTAGGCAATAACTTAAATGGAATCATGTTCAGCATCTGGATTGTTTGGTTTAACTCAGTATTCATCTTGCGTAAGTAATACAGCCAAAATAAGAGGAAAAATAATGTTGATAGGATGGTGAACAAATACAGCATTATAGTGCAAAGATTGAGGAGATAGTTTCCCTCATTTATCACTGTAGTGTCCCATAATTGTAACATGTTTACTAACGCTGGTATCGCGTAGTTTTAACTTGCAATTCGAATTTGAGAATTTTATCCATTATTAGGTGTAATGAGGTACTTGGAATAAACTTAATAACCACTTTTGAGTTTGCTACCAACTACAGATTGACATTACGTGAGATTTGATTAATCAAGAGTAAAACTAAAGCAAAGATTGCTGAAATAAACCGAATTGTATATATTTGCTACATCAGTGAGGTGGAAGTCCAGTATATTATAGTTAAAACCCTCTAGATTGTTATCGGTTATGACGCCCTTGTGATCCATCTTTAATGTCGAAGCCAAAGCACTTAAATTGCTTCCAGTGTAAATATTATAGTCCTGCATTTATAAAGTCAGATAAAGAGTATTGTCGATAGTGACTGCTTGAGAGGTTTGAATCCACTGAGGTAGAAGGAATTGATAGTCACTCATAAACTCCTAAGACAAGATAATGAGTATTGTAGAGAAGATGAGGGAGTATATCAGCAGCCAAAACACCTTTAGAGAGGAAAGATTTATCTTGCTGATAAGGGTCTCCTTCTTGTTTTTAGATATTAATGATTTTCTGGCTTTTATCTGCTCTTCAATTTAATCTTCATCAGTTGTATTCTTCTTATTAGTGTACTCTTCATAAGACTCGTCTTCTTAATCAAGGGGAATTCCTTTACGGCCTAGCTATTTAACAGTTATAAACTCCTTGAGATACTTGTCGCAATGGCTGCCAAGATGCGTTACATAAGGAACAGGTATATCCAAAAACCATATCATAATGTCATAGCGTTTCTTGTCTATTTTAAGACTAATGAAGATCCAATATGCCATCATAAGCATAGCAATCAAAAATGTCATACTGGTTAGCACATAAATGACATCTAAGTTTAGTGTTGCCTGAGTAGGATAATTTAGAAAGGCTGGGTAGATGTTGACAATGTAATTCATAAAGATCGAGGAAATTGAATTTAATGAACCTGGATTTTCATAGTAGGTTAGCAATCGAGAATTTAACATAATCACTGCGTCTCGAAGATTACGTGTAACTGTCAAATTGTTCTCGAGTTCAATTTGAACATTCGTGTCTGTTGAAAATTATACTTCATGATTCTCATTCTCATTATAGAGATTAGTATAGTTTGAAGTAGGGTCGATGGCTCCCATGATATTAGAAGTCAACAGGCTATATTAAAATGCTCTATAACTTATTTATTGCAAGAAATTGTTAATGTTACTGACTTGTTCACTCACCAGGACAATCTAAAGGATGTTAATACCAAAGAGAAGAAGCATAAATATGGTAGATACTCGCCTCAGATGGGAAACTTCAATATGATTTAGGTTAGTATTGATAGCAGCTCTTAATTTAGCCTGATAGCCCTAATCATCAAACTTAAACATTTAACGTTAGTCATCGCCTGTTCCTTGCCCAGCAGCATCATTGTAATCGTTTTAATTACCCTGACTATAGACCATCTTTATCTCATTATCGAGTAATCTCATGGTTTTGATCTTATCCTTGAGCTCAAAGGGCTTATAAACTTCCTCAGTTTGATTATCTCCCATATTCGATATAAAAATATCGACAATATTTGGGTTGTCATAAAGTTACAAAACGCCTCCATCGATTTGACTCTCGCCCATAATTTAAGAATTTTCCTCCTACTCCTCATCTGATTCATCATCCATATCAACTACATGATTTTTATCGCCTTTGGCAATACTCACGCGATAGCCGATTAGCTGGTCTTTTACTACAACCATTTGCTCATCCTCCTCATCTGCCTATGCATTTTCTGCGTATTACTGTACAGTAATTGGTTCCACCTGAACCATACATTCTCCGCTCGCGCCTATTATCTCACTCACCATCGAACCACTTTGCTTCTTAAACAGATGATTTGCAAAATCAGGAATTCCAATATCAGCTAGAGTAAGGGTTTTGCCTTTCATTGCCATTTTTGCTTGAACTTCCTTCAAGGAGGTTTGTGCAAGGAGATTGTAGTCTGTGATTTATCCATTTTATGTTGCCAGAAGCACAAGTTTCATGTTACTTGCTGAGGATAACTTAAAAGCTATGTGCAATTCATTCTGCTCATTACGGTCACCAACACTATACTAAACAGCAATTAGATGATCGAATTTGTGATTGATGAAGGTCTCCTTTTCTGCTTTATCTTTTGCGAATAGCTAGAAGCAGGATCGTCCACTATTTGCAAATAGATGAGGGGCGACCTTGCTGAGATCTCTTTCAATAATTTCTTCTCTTTGGTATCCAGTGATTTAAGTAAACATGAGATTGGCATTGGTTATTTTAGGCATGGCTGTCAGTGATGCCATAGTCACTACGAGCAATGGACTACTTATTTTATTGAGAGAGTCGTTCTAAAAATTTATTTTTTGAGAGTTATGGTGCCCACTCTGCCTGTCTTGGTAGATTTTGCGGGCATTGGCCAGGAGTTATTTCCCCTCGTTGTAGTCCTAGCTCACTAAAATGAGGTAGTGGGCATAACTATAAAGTATTTCACAAGAACTAGAGTTGATATTGCTCAACTCAGTGTAGTTCTAGTTTATAGCATTGCCTGCCTCCGTTATTTGAGCTCCAACCACATTTAATTTCTTAAGATCGGGTATTTATTCTTTTAGCTCAGTCCAAAATTCCTTGTGAAGTTTAGCAGATAGCAGCATGGCCTCCTAAAGCAGCGAGACGTTGTTTTCAAATCGTATGGTTTCAACCAGGTCGGCATCATTCTTTTCTCGATTTTACAGATTTTCGCGGATAATCTTTTTAAAGCGGTAGATATTAAATTGTTGCTGAAAGGTGGGGTCGAGCTTGCTTGCATTTGTGAATTATTCATAGGCTCTTTCCGTATTATGCATTTGCTCGAGCTGAAAGAAAGCGAAACTTAGCCTCAGCTTCGTGCATTCAGGAAATTTCTTGATTCCTGCTTTAAACATTCTTTCGACTTGCTTCAGGACCTGTGCACAGCTGTGTTCCATATTTTATTCGCCCTTACGTTTCTTGCGATCCATTTTGAGGGGGCAATCGTTTTAATTGCAGATCTATTTATGCTTTTATATGTAACCAATTAACAACATATAACTGTTTTTGTCCTCACTCTGACTAGCGACCAGCTGTAAAACGTATGAGTTATGTGCATCCAACTGCTCGCCTGTTTTGAATTTCAGATTGCTTGAGAATAGGGTGTTAACATCAGAAGTGCTCTAGAAATATATGATGAGGGCGAAAAAAGGTAGACCGCTCACCCATATCACGAGTGCCCCATCGAAATTGTATTCTCCTAAGATCAAACCCACGAACAATAGAAGAGTTGTCCAAAAATAATAAGTTGAGCACATTTTATAAAATTTGGTTGCTGTCTTTGTGTAATACGGTTTGTGGATTGAGTAACACCAATACTGCCAAAAAGATAGCACGAACATTAATGTCACGTAAAAAGTATACCCTTGGAATGGTTTGAAACTAAAAAAGAACTGCAAGGCTATCTTATTCAGGATGAATACCACTTAAGCGTTAGAGTTTTGTCTGGCAGTCAATTTTTTTGTGGTCATTCGAGGCTAGAAAAGTGCTAGAGCTACCACGCACGCGATTATCACAAAAATTGCAGTAAATAATAAAGTTATGGTTGCGTGAAAAAGATGCCATCCCTACCAGCATATCACATCAGGAAAACTAGCCATCACTTACAATCCTTCAGGATCAAATTAACACTCCACCACAGAGAGTAGAACTTCACTGATGGGTAAAAAGAGCACTGTGACGAAGAGAGGGACAATCTGTGCAAGAATAATAAGGGGAAAAGTAAATCTAAATTTTTTTTTGGTGAAAGAATAACTGACATAGACAATGTCTGCGATGATGAGTACTATTATGAAGATGAGGGTGTAGAGCATTACAAGATAAATTGAGAAAGGAGCTCCAGTTATATACGTGGCTATATTGAATTGTTTAAAAAAACTTACCATGTGAGTCAAAGATTCGCCTCCGTTCCAGGCTTCAATCACGAGCTCTTTAAAAGGAAAGGCCATTATTTGCAAATAATCAAGTCCAGATTAAAAGATTAGTCCGAGAAGCGACTCTTCCTACTCCTACGACGATTTACGATCTAATATTACAAACAGCACGTTGAATATGGAATCTTTAAAGTCAGCCCAAGCCTGCAGTATGGAGTTTTTTTACTACAGTCCGATTTCCGAGTTGAGCCTATCTGATTATTACATTGCCCAATTTTTTAAATATTATATACTTTGATTGAAGATAGATAGTTTCAGTTTTAGATGGGCATTCGCCCCATAAAATAAAGAGTTGCTAAATGAAATTTAATCATCGAGATAATATTCTGGTAATAATAATTGCAGCGAATTTTTGATTTTATCAATGTGAAATAACCTGTTAGTATTTTTGATTTATCATTTGAGATTACAACATATTTGGAATAAAAATAATTAACATCTTAGGATTTTATTGTTTTGCGTTATTGGATGACAAATGTAGTAATTGTTTGGTGATATGATGTAATTTCGAAATCAATAGATTTTAAAAACAAACCTTGCATTGGGCAATGGTTACTTTACGAAGGCTGTTTGTTTTGATGATAAAACAAACGACATTCAAGATTTATTATAAAAATATCAATAGACTCATATTTAATAATCAAATTAACAGTATGTTCCTACTAACTTAAACATATGAAAAATTATAATTACACAATATATATTTTAATAAGATATTGTACAATCAATATTTTAAAATACTCGAGATAATTACTTTCTTTTGATTAAATAATAAATAGATAATGTTAATCTCCATTGAAAAACATCAGTTCACAATATAATATATGTAATGTAAAAGATACAAATAATCTCAATAAGTTCAAAACAGTCATTACTCATTATCACTGTTTTAAATATATTTGCTGATATAAATCATGAATTCCACTTACTCAAGAACTGCTATCTTTTAATGAAAACAAACTTTATTTTTACTTTATGAAAGTTTGATAATTCTTGAATTGCTTTATCAGCACGATCATTTTATCTAAGTCAGTAGCCAGTATTCGTTCAGTTACATTTTTTGAATTGGTAGTAGGCTATCCCGGCAACATTTGCTTTGTCCCTGCCGTCCTTCGAATTAAATCCTTTATTTTTTTCATAAATATTTTGACCTTATTCATAAAATGCAAAAAGTTATCTTTGTTGTGATTCTACTCATGGTAGTTGCTGGTAATAGATTCAAATAAAATAAAATACATGCTGGCAATTTTTGCAATCCAATCGATAAAATATTAGTTAATTTCCTCAGTTTTGAGATTGAACATCAGCCAATCGATAATCTTAAATGTTTGCTCCAAATTTGTATTATTTTTAGATCTGGTTTCCTCTAAAAGATCAATGACTTCATTCAGTGGGTAATTTTATTTAGAAGATGACTCCCCTTTGACCCTGATTGAGTGGTTTTAAATTTTCTTGGACCAAACTCCAAAGAATAATGCAACATGACGATAGTAAAGCTGAGCTAACGGCAATATTTCTTTAATGAGTTTTTCTTTCTGGAGTGCAAAATCATAATGATGATATTTTGTGTGCTTAATAAAATATAAATGAATCTAGTTGGTAGCGTCTGTTAATTTTTCAAAAAATATGGGGTATTTCCAAATGATTGAAGTGAGATACTTGTTCAAGATAGATTTGGACTCTAGAATGGAAAAAGCTTCATACAGACTTTAAGCCGTTTTTTATTTCATCCATTATTTAGAATCGTTTTCAATTGACCAAGTAATCATATCCCTGATAAACCCAATCAGATTTTCCCAGTATTTTTCGAAGAAGTTGATGATGAAGGGTACTTTGATATTGTTCTTGTCGATCATGTCTTGAAGAGAGACAAAAATAATACTGTTTTCTACAATCTTTTTATTCAAAGTGTTATTAAAGTATTATTAGAATACCGTCAGATGGTACTTGGGGTCTTTTTCCTCCCCAGGCTGACTGATTCCGAAGCTCTTTTTCAACAGTTCACTCATTTACTTTAATATATTTTTAAAGAAAGGAATGCAATAATCTTTGAGTTTATTGATATTGCTGAGGATGATAAGTTTACTCACAATTTCTCTTTACAATTCTTCTCTTTTCGCAGCAATTTAATTCGGTATTTTAAGGAGCAACAAGGTTAAATCTTTCTCAATTAACCCAAAAATAGCGCCTTTTGCATAATTTAAAAACCCCCTTTAAGTTTAGTAAGATTGAATACCAGAAAAATCAAATTTTATTGTAATGGCTGATATTTATTTTAGTATTTTTGATATTTTTAGAGAGTTCACCAAATCTCCAAGCATTTTATTGTTTGTGTTTTGATCATAGTCCTTCATTAATGATTTCAGTATTCGAATGTTAACCTTAAATTTTTATAGGGCCTTCGCGAAATGCAGAATTCTATTTAGGTTTTTGCATTCGGTAACTTTTTCTGCGATAAGTTCATACTTCTCATTAAACTTTTGAATATTTTTAAGATTATTCCTTAGTGTTTAATGATCAATTGATTCGTATATATTTTTGGTTTTGTAATTTTCTGTGAAGGATTCTTCAATAATGGGGTAACGAAGTTAAATTTCTTTCTGCATGCTTTTGGTAATTGAGTGCTTGAGGGTGGTAAGCTTCATATATGTTTTTACGATCTGTTCATGTGGCAGTCCTAAAATTTTATTAGCGACTAATTCTTCTCCTGAAATGGACGTATCAAACAGACAATTGAGATGAGAATCCATGATTATTTATTTTTTCCAGTTCTACATTGATTACTATTAAAAAATATCCATTTTGGTGGAGTAATAAATTAATTAATAAAGAATTTTAAAATAGGGGAGAAATATATCATGGTGCTAACATAACGTCTGTCTCCGGAACGATAAATTCAGTGAAGTTTTGCTTAATCGGAGTTATAATATCGGTCTTTCCAAGAGTAGTAACGAGATGAGATAAGCTGACCCTCTTGTAGCAAATTGAAGTTTGTTAGCCACCAAGTCCACCACGGCCTCCTCCTGTAGTCTTAGTTGAATTGTCAGTTATATTTGTTTGATTTTTTGCAAAGCAAACGATAGTGAAACTGGGTGTCCATGAGAAGCCCATTCCGACAGTAATGTTTGTGTCATTGTATGTTGTTCCATTAGTATCGTTGATGGTGCCATTGGTGTTCTCTATATAATGATGTAAGTACCAATAACAGAGGTTAAATTTGCATCGCTAATTTCCGATTATATAGTATCAACACTAATGAGGGTCGAGCAGCAGAGAGTGAATAAAATTGAAACAATCAAAAACTTGACTAGAGTCATAAAATAAATATGAATTCTTGGATTTTGATTTTCTGATTTATAGTGTCAATTGGGGTATATTAAGGTGTTTTATGGTGACATTAAGGCCCGATAGGAGATATCTCTTATTTTCATATTTTTTGAAAGCTGTTGAACTTTAATGGTGGATACCATCAACTTGGAATATTTTCTATAAATTTATAGAAGATCTGATCTCTTTCGTTGTTTTGTAGAGATACCATCAATCAACAATTATCACTTAATTTTCGCTATATATATTTCATCAACAATAGCTATGAATTGGTGATTTGTAGTTGAAGTTCTGCAATGACAACAAGAAAACAAGTCAAATTTGCTGTCTTTGTCAATACTTATTTGCTAATTTATTTTGAGTTGAAAAACTCTTATATTTTTTTAAGTCAATATTAGGTACCAGAACAACTCGCAAATAAATCTATCAAAAACATAAAATATCAGGATAAACTTAGTTCACTTTGATTTTCATTGTTTTTTCACTTATTTTTAATTATTTGTGTTTTCGGGAAGGGAGGTTTCTCTGTTTTCCTTAAACTTTCGAATTGAATAAATTATTTTAATCAATATGAAGATATGGCTTCTCTTTGTCATAATTAGGATTGGTGTCCAATATATCTGAGAAATGAGTGTATTTTGATTCGATTTAAAAAATTATGGTAGAGAGTATAATCAACAAAAATATAAAAAAATACAAACAGTCAATAATCTCAATAATTATTTTTAGATAGCCGTTTTGATTGATTCTTGATTCTACAGAGCAGATTTTCCAATAATAGTTACTAATTACAATTCAACAATAATTCAAGAGTATATGGTCTTATATTTGTTTGTCTTGCTAAATAAAATAAGTCAATCTAATTTATGGATAACCATATCATTTTTTGGATTATTTCGGAACATAGGAAACGTTATCGAACTGCCTTCCGAAGAAAGACTTCCCTTTGATTGTCTCCTGAACAACCTTGTCGAACTCATTAATATCCTTGTTCATTAGATTAGCAGCATCAACATCGAGAGGCTCCTAAATGTCAGCAGCCTTGATGTTCTCCAACAGATATATCAAGCCCATGGTCACCTGATAAAGTTAGTAAATTGGTTTCCATCCTGCTCGAAGAATTGATAGGCAGACGTTTCCTTTCATATCGATATTAGGATGTAAAATTTTGTTGAGACACCTTACTTCGGGTGCCTCATGAGGGTATTTTTAAGTCGCATGAAAGGAAAAGGTAATGCGGGAATTTCTGTAGAATGACCTTTCTTTATTAGGCACAATTTTAATGAGGATATCTGTGACTGACTCTTCTTTTGGGAAGGAGATTTCTACATTGTCGATTTTGTTTTTATCATACTCCTAAACATCTTTTTTCATGCGTTGTTCTGCTGTCTTGTAGTTGGTGCTGTTATCGGTATCCATTTTGTCCTCTATCTCTATCCTCTTTCCTTTAAAGTTTTTGAGCATTTTAAATATAATAAAAAAAGAGGCACATTGTTCAACTTAAAATTAAATATGTTGATCATTTCTGATTTTACTTTTCTAAATAAAAAATAATGATGAAAGGAGTGAATATCTAATAGAATCTAAACAAAAATGATTAACAAAAATAACAAATATTCAATACTAACTGGACGATTTAATCTTCAGCTGGTGAAAACATTACTCATCAACGACATTCTATTTTTTAGCTGTGATTTAAATGCAATTTTACATAAATATTTGCAGATCAATGAAAACACAACTGCTTGCAAATTAAATTAAATTCAGTTTTTTGAGTTCATTTTGATGATATTACTTCTTATATGCGTTGATATGTTTAGCATTATTATAAGTCCTTCAAATTTGAGTCATTGCTCATCTAATCTCAACTCTGAAAAGTAAGTATTTAACCTTCATATTCTACTTTGGCGATGCGCTGAAGTAATCTCAATATGCTACAAAATTTCTGGATTCTAATTTATCTAAAAACGAAAAAAATGGCTGATGAAAGATCATCTTGGCCGAAACAAAAACTTGCAGATTTATATCAAATTTGTTAAAAATGAGCAGAAAAGGAATGTAAAATAAATGAGTATATTCTAAATTCAGAAAAGAAATCAGGGAATGTCCAAATTCAAAGATTAAGATCTATTCATAAAAAACTATATCAGAGATACTATGAATCTTATGATTGTAATGAATGATAGTGCGAACATTAATGCTTTAAAGCAGTGAAAATCAATTAATAGGAAGTGATTGATTGTATTTGATAGTTGTTTAGTTATAAACTCTTTCATATTATATTAAATATAAATATATTAAATCAATTTAAATACAGATTGCTTCAATTATAATTAATATTATCATAAATCATTAATACAAATTCATCATTTTTCAAATTCAATGCATTTACATTTATTTCTTATAATTAAGTTTTGAGTTTAGTTAAGTTACAAAATGACCTCGAAACCCAATCCCAAACCAGTACAGACACCGGTATCACAAACTCAAAATAATCGCAAAAAAATCCTTAATAATCAACAAGTTCTTACCTCTTCACAAAAAAATTAAATTAAAAAGGCATTTGATTTCTTCGACATTTCGGGATCAGGTACTATATAAGCTAAGAATTTAAAAGTTGTCCTTAGAGCACTTGGATTTGATCCTAGCAATGAATAAATCAGCAACCTTATTCGCGATCTCGGCAATGGAAAAGAGAATGCTAAGTTTGATGAAACCAAAATAGATTTTCAATAATTTTTGGAAATCATGATAGTTAAGATGAGTCAAAAGGATAGCAATGAGGACATTCAAAAAGCTTACAAATTATTTGTTGATGAAGGACGTGATCCCAAAGTTATTACCAAGAAAAGTTTGACAAAAGTAGTGTAAGACCTCTAGGAAGACCTGACTGAGCAACAAATCGAGCAGTTGATTTTCGGGGCAAATAACAAATCTATCGAAGAGAAGGATAACATAAAATAATAGCTTTTTGTCAATGAGACTCAGTTTATTAAAATTATTTCCCGAGAGTTGAATTAGGACAAAAAGAAATGATAGTCATTCATATATTATGACATTATCCTGTAAAGATGATCATTCAATTGATATCAGAATCTTTTAACCCCAATTGCGTCCATTTTTACTTAAATTGCTTTTTTTCACCTGATGAGTAACTTTTCCATAGAAGTTCAAAAGCCTTCTGAGTTCTAATTGTAGCAAAGACAGTTTTAGCTGATTCCCCCTCGCCATATTTTATCAAAACATTCACTATTTGAAATAGCATGTCGAAGGTTGGCTGAATTTTTCTTAAATATTCATCAGTCATTCTGTAAATAAACTTTAGATAAACTTCTGTTGATTTTTAAATTTCTCTAAGAGCTTTTTCTAGTTCGGCTCTGGATTTTGGGAGTTACTGAGTGAGATAATGATGCTAAACTTTTTCTCTAGCCATAGAAGTAACTTATTAGATTCTGTATTCCTACAAAATCCTTTTCATGTCTAATCCTTTTTTTGTTATTTTAGTATCTTCCTTCTTTTATTCAACTTGATTTATGGTGGTTTTATGAGGCTAAGCTTTGGATGAATTTCCCCCTGTGAAATCAACTTCTTTCCCTTGCTGTACTGTGATTCTATAGATATCTTTAACAGTTTGAGTCAGTTTTTGCCTGGCGAGATCATTGGTTTTATCCAATACAATTAAATCTTACAAATCAGCTTTTGCCTTGCTGTATAATTCAATCAAATCAGGAGATGTACCATTGGATTCCAACTACAGTAGTTAGGCATATTATTTATATGCAAGACCGCGTCTGTACAAAGCTTTTTGATTTTTTTTATCAATTGAAATAGCCTTGGAGCAAAGCTATTGAGCTTTGATGTAAAATTGTTTATTTTTTAAATTTAGGGCAGCGAAAGCAGCATTAATGTTTAAGATGACATATATCTTTCCCAGTTCAGTGGAATTAGCGATATCTTGTTTTTGTTAATTTTTATCAATGAGGGAGAGAGCAGTTTCAAATGTTTTAATGCTTTCTTCAAATTTTTCTATGTATAACTAAAAGTACTTTCTTTGAAAAGATCATTACCTTTGTCTTTGAGTTTAGTATAGTTTTCCATCTCAACAACAATGAGTTCGAATAACTAAATTAATATTGTTTATGAGATGATTTGCGATTTATAGAAGCTCAATAAAGTTATTTTATGAAGAATAGATCAATTTCACATAAACATCATCGTTGTTTAAAAATGTTTTGACTTTTATGACAATAATGATCTAATTTATTCATTTGATACAAAGTGGATGAATATTTACATTCAAATATATGTAGTTATTCTTCTATTGAACAAATTTCAATGTACAGAAATTCATATATCATGTTAGTTTTATATTTATCTTAGAAAATTACAATGAAGAATAAACTTTATACTCACTCTCCAAATTTTATTAACTGCAGGATAATTATGAATATCACTAAATCCTCTTCGAGTCTCACTTAGGTAATTTAACATAATACAATTTATAATTTAAATAAATTGCATGAATAACGAATAAGACCCTTGCCTTATCCGCTCTCTCAAAGGCCACAAATAATCAATCATGAGTTTGGATTTGCACCCAACCACAAAATACGTTGCTTCTGCTGGTATGGACAATGTGATCCTTCTTTGGGATCTCACAAAGCAGGTTCCACCTAACAAACTTCTTGGACACAAAGTATATCTTTCTTAAATAAGAATCAAATTCATGATTTAAAATTTAGTCCCACTGGATCTTTATTAGTATCTGCTTCAAGTGACTAATCTCTTAAATTTTGGGATGTTAATTTTGATACTCAGGCAAAAGAAGTTACTCTTATCAAAGCTCATAGTGCGAGAATTAGGGGAATAGGCTTTTCTTGCGATGGCCTATTACTCTCTTCTTGCGGAGATGATAAATTAGTTAAAGTATGGTCAACAGTTGATCGTAGACTACAGTACACTCTTAAACAACATAAAAACTGGGTAAGATACTGCGAATTTTCACCAACAGCAACCAATCTCGCTTCTTGTGATGATAAGCTTATTTATATATGGGATTTGGAAACAAAAAAGCCTATCCAAACCTATCAGTAACATACCGGAGTCATTCATCAAGTTAAATTTCATTCATTGGGAATCTGCATTGCCTCGTGCTCACACGATAAAAAAATAAAATTGTATGATTTACGTTCGCAGCATGTCATTCAGGTTTATTAGGGTCATGAAGGGCCAGTAAAAAGTATTGATTTTCATCCTCATTGCCCCTACCTGATAAGTTCATCATAAGATGGAACGACCAAAATATGGAATAGTCAAAAGGGAAGGCTCTAATATACTCTCGAGTCTCATTCAAATTCAACTAAATTCAGTCGACAAGGAGATTACTTTATATCTGGTGGATCTGACAAAATCATCAACATATGGAAGACAGGCTTTTTTGATAGTTTAAAAGAAAAGATTAATGGAAGTGATAATGTTATTCAGGCTAACAGAAAAAAGGTCACTCCTAATAATGAAAAATAGATCAATCGAACTGAAGAGGAGAAACCAGAAAGTAATAGGATTGATATGAATTAAATACGAGTAAAACGTTAGCCATAAGAAGTAGTTTATAATCATGAAAAAGAAAATTTCTAGTTGTTAAATCCCCCAAAGACCAAGCCTGATCTAAAGGGAATCCTTCCGCAAAGATTTTTGGCTAAGCTTCAAAGAATTAATAATCAAATTGACTTTATTACCAAGTATAATATTGGATATTTAGGACCACTCAAATTTTGTAGACTAGAGTAATTAATAACGGAGAGCAACTCCAAAGAATAATAAGTCTTGCCGATTCATGATGATTTTGTCTTTTAATAATTATTAAATTTTATTGAATACAATGTAATCTAATACATCCTGAAGTGAGGTGATAAAGAAGTTGTGAGATAGCATCATTCTTAAAGGTTTTGTTAATGAACGCTAATAAAATACAAAGATTCATTTCTTATAAGTGAATATTATATATACGTTAATAATATGCACCAGATATTTTGTACGCACAATCCTTGCTCAATCTTGGACGAATGCCAGCCTAAGTCAGAGCGACCACCTCTTCACCTCTTGCAGCAAGGCCAAATCTAAAGCAATCAAATTAATAATGCTTTCCTTCCCGATGCTTCAAATGTTTTTTCTTTATCAATGGATCATCGTTAGGCATCATAATATCACCAAAAATATCTTAGGGATACTAAGGGAGCAATTTATAAATCTGTTTGCGACAAATAAAATCAATAAATGTCTAGCAAATCTTTGAAAATAAAATTTTCTATGATTGTACAACCTTAGACCTTAAAGAATTTGAAAAATTAAATAAGTTCTTAATGTACAACAAATTTGTAAACCAATAATTTCTCTAGTTTTAGCTTCAATCCTTATCAGCATGTACTGATGAATGAAGGAGTAAAAACTCAGAAGATAAATCAATTGGCTGATAATATTTCAAAAAAAGAGAATTAAGTTGTGCCAAAGGAGTAATATATTAGACTTTTAGAGTAAAACAAGTATTTAAAGAGAATTATTAGTCAATAATATTTCCCTATCAAAGACAGCTATTACCGTTTGAAGTGTCAGCAATTATAACACAAGTAAATGATAACAATTCTCGAATAAAAAGTAAAGAAACTTGGCCACAAGCTCAAAAATTGTAGCAAAAACTAACAAAGACAGCATTATCTTTGAGTATTTTCAATAATTGTATTTTTTACTATATATTCAAATAAATTTAAATTAAATCTTCTAAATAAAGAACTATAAATTATAAAATTAACTTTGCTTTTATATTTGAAATTGATTGGATAGGTGTATTGTTTTGACAATTTGTATTGAGGCGTTTTTTGGATATTATAGGTCAACATTAAAATACACAGAGAAATAAAGATCATTGTGGAGGAATGAAAAAAGAAGGAGAACCTATATTAAAAGAGATCCCATTGTTTTATCCTATCCTCTGTTCCATGAAATAGCTGCTGTTAGGAGTGTATATCAGGCAGTTAACTGGGCGATAAATCAAAAATGGCAAATAAATAATTCTTCTCTGCTGCTGGGCTGTCTGTAGCATAACATTTCTTTGTAATTGCAAAGGTGTGGGCGATGGGGTCACGGCAATTGTTCTTTTTTTATATCGAATGTTGAGAAATGATCGTCTGCAGAGGGGGCAACTGTTTCTGGTCTGAATATATGATGATTTTACTTTGGCCCATTTTTTGATGCAGCGGATGCAAAAGAGGTGTTAGCAACTATCTAATGAGGACTAATTTAGTAAAATATGTACATTGGCTGTTCTATCGAAGCATATGCTGCACTAAACTCTATTGTTGGGGTGTGTACTACTATTTTTCATATTTTGTAATTATTATAAATTTAGTTTGAAGTCAGGTATAGCGTTATAACATTATAAATTTTATGAGAGTTTGTGCATAAAAGGATTAAGTATAATTAGGATGACAATAAAAATTGTTTGTGCTTTTTTTACTTTTTATTCATGTTTCAATAAATTTTGTAAAGTGAGAGGAAGAATATTCGTTCAATCATCCTAAAAGAAGAAAGAAGGTGGAGCTTAATATTTTTTGGACATATTCTTATCAAATAGATTTATTTCTTGGGTTTTCATAACATTTCGAAGTTAATTTTTAAATAATAGATAAAATGCTGACGTTGACCAGAAAGAATCTCGAATAAGACAATTTTTCATTTTTGAATAATAAAGCAGGTGTGAACTGAAGAATATCATCAGAAATGGTTAGCTTTTAATATTAAAAAATACCCGATATTTCTAATTAATACTGGCAATATACAAGGACATTCTATAAATTTAACTTTGAATCCAAAAACAAAAGAATACAACATGCTGTCAACAGAATATGACTTTGTCTTCAAGATACTTATCATTGGAGACTCTGCAGTTGGTAAGTCCAGCTTACTCTTGAGGTTTGCAGATGATGTTTATCATGACACTTTTCAACCCACCATTGGAGTTGATTTTAAGATAAGAACAATAGAACAAGATGGAAGTATCGTCAAACTACAAATGTGGGATACTGCTGGACAAGAAAAGTTCAAAACTATCACCTCCGCCTATTACAAGGGTGCTCAGGGAATCATAGTTATGTTTGATCTCACTGACAGAAATAGTTTTGACAATGTTAAAAACTGGATCAGTGAGTCCTACAAGTACAATAATTGTGATGCTATTCGGATATTGGTGGGAAATAAATGTGATCTCTCAAATCATAGAACTGTGACAAGATAGTAGGCTGAGATGTTTGCCAACAATGAGAATATGAAATATTATGAATCTTCAGCAAAAATGAGTCAGAATGTTCAAACTATCTTCAATTCACTTTCTTCAACCCTTATGAAGAAGACAACAAAATTATTTGACGAAAAGAACAGAAAGGAAGGAGTAAACAAAAAGCCAAAAGTTTACTTGCAGCCAATTAAACCTAATCCCTCAAAGCCAATCAGAACAACTTGCTGTTGATTTTCCTACTATTTATTTTTTAAAAAATTGATGATGATAATATCTGTTTTAAAAATATATCCACTAAAATAGTAAATCTATCAATTGTATTTCCTGAAAAATGAATTTGTAAATTTAACTTATATTCTTTATACTCTCATGTAAAAATGCTATATAGATGAATCCATATTTAAAGATAAAAAGCAAGAATAACATAATTTTAAATTTTATTGATAAGTTATAATATTGATATAAGGATTTCACTCATATGCAACTACGTAATTTTTAAATGTTTTATGATTAATAATATTCTAAAAATATTCACAGGGATTTAACTTGGCTCAAAAATAGCTTTCCAGTTCATATTAATGTTTTTTACTTTAAAATAGAAAATGAAAAAAAAGAATAAAATTTATATGAAAATAATACAGTTTTGAATCAATTTTCAATGCTGCAGAAATACCAAACCTACTACATGTAATTATAAATTTTGTTTTTTGACTAAATATCTCGAATAACTTATATCATAATTATTTAAAAGCCAGGCCTAATTGCTGATAAATGCGAAATCTAAATGGTGGTTATATGTAGTAGAAATGAACTTTATTAGAACTTTATTATTTATTCTATTAATATTGAAGGCTCATTCTTTATGAATAGAAATTATGAATTATTTAAAAATTATGTATTCAGTTAAGCTTGCTTAATAATCTGATAAAATCATAAGTTATAACATATTGCATCGACTTTTGAGACTAAAATACAGAGCCCTATCATTGAAAATAAACATTTCAATGGTTTATTTTCTATTTTCTTCGATTTCAAATGGTTTGATTTTTAAAATCGATATTATATATTTAAACACAATTGAAATGAGTTCCATATCAAAATAGGCTGGTCAATAGCAGAAAAATGAATTCCAGTTGAATTCTCAAAGAAATACTGGTCCCTGGTCTCCAAACGAAAATCTGTTATATGTTATTTTTTTGCAAAAGAATAAACATATTTTTAATTCTAAAAAACAGCGCAAGTATTTTTAAACCAATATAGGATAAATCGCATCTTTTAATGCATGTCAAGCTTTATTGGAACCAGAGATCCCCTTCAGTGCAGAAGCCATCATCAAAAATTACTACAAAAATTTGAACAGAGTTCTGATATTATTTCAAGCTACAAATAAAATATAGGGAAGAAACATTTTCAGGCACAATACCGTGAATACTCCAATGGTCTTAAAAGACCAACTTAAATGAAAATTGTTGAAAATCTACAAAGGTAACGAAAGAATGATGGTTATCAACAAACTCATGGAATTAATAATGAATAAAAATAATTTTTTTCATACCCAATGATAAGAAATGAAGGAAATTGTGCTTATTTACCTTATTCAAGATATTTTACTGCTACAGGTAATATTTTCTTCAATCAAATGCCTTCTAAGCCGATGATTCCTTTAATAAATATGATGTGGCAATTTCATTGATTTTCTGTTGATTTTTATTAAAGAAATAAAAAATCTTGACAAATTGAATACTTTTTCTGTGTTTCCAAATACTTTATTCTATTTCAAATTAATTATATTAATATCTTTTCAAATTTAAATTTTAAAGATTATGATTGATGATAATAATAATAAGGAAATTAATAAAATACAAATATAATTCTCTTACTTTAATTCAGATAATCTTGTCATTTTAGAGTTGTAAGGAAATATTATTATCCCAAAAATACGAGAAGTTAAGTCATCAGCAGAGAATTATCATTCGTTATACTTGACTCTTATATATTCTTATTGTTTATTTGCTTTTTCAAAGAATTTTGAGATTTTATTGCTTTTGAGATTGTTATTAGTTGATTTAAACAGGTTCTAAATTGTTTAATTAGGGATTATTCTTCTATTCGAGAAACTATTAAATTATATGCAGTCTAATAATCCATTTATTTAGGCAATACATTGATCCAATTTATTAAATAAGTTGAGTTTTCTATGGATAAATCTCTCAGCAAAGGATAAAGGGTAATTTTAATCATTTTTGATACATTGTTACAGTTTTTAATTTCTTTTAACTTAGAAGCGCTTTTAGCTGTCATTTCTAGCATCCCTGGCTAACTCTTCAAAAGTGAAAAGCATTGAGTCATTATTTAATAGCATTCAATTATTTTTTATTAATAGCTATGTTAATTTTAAGAGCTGGTATCTTATAAAATCTGGAGGGCATGAGAAACTACGGTAAGCGAATTTTCTATCTGGTTTTTATTCAAGTAAAGATATCCCAGTTTTATACACATAATAGAATAAGAGATAGACTAACTTTAGCCGATTTGCTCTAAAATTTAAAGTGATTTTTTTATGTTCATGATGGCTTCAGCATCATAACTAGCCGCCATATAGCATAGACCAATGTGATAATATTATTCAGAAGTGCGCTGATTATTGAGTCCTAGCAATTTGAGAATATTGATAAGGGAGCTTTTGGCAAAATTAATAGCATCTTAATACTCAAATAATCCAAGGTGATACACTGAAAACACATTATAAAGTTCAGAAAAAATTGGATGAAACTCCCCAAAAAAATGAGTGACTAACTTGATGAAATCATCGCAAGCAGAAATATATTTTTATCTATTTTGTAATTTGAGCCACCATTTTATTGCAATTAAATGTATTTCAAATGATACTCGAGATGGACAAGTTGTTTTTATACATTCAAAAATATGTAGATGATGATATTCTAATTCAGCCATTTCTGGATTTATAAAATAAGTTAAATATTTCTTTATTTTGCTTGAGATATCCGAAAAGAAATAGGGAAGAGCACATGTTTTTAAATTTAACTCCCTCAATATTTTTTGGAATCCAACTTAATTCTACTTTATGTCCAATATTTTATGAACTGTTCGATATTATTTATTCATAACAAATGAATACGTTTTGTGTTTTACTAATAATCCTTTTAAGTTTTTATTGCTAAAAAATATATTTGTTTTAAATGCTTCTTCCGGATTGAGTTGCTACCATATGACATCCAGCCTACAGTTTTATATTAAGGAAATTAAAAAATATCCTTTGTCAATTTCATCGAAATCAATGCTCACTCCGAAATAGAATTAACTGTGAGCCGAAAGCACTTTCCAAATAGCAGTTGTTTCGTATGTATTTCCGAGCACACAATTCAAAAAATCACATACTAATATAAATAATTCCTATTTCGATAGTTTTCCTTAGTCCATAATTTAATCTTGCATAGTCTTTCTAAAGAGAGATTTACAGCTACGAGCTGATATCTATGTCATCACAAATCGACATTGGAAAGATGTCTTAAGGCCCGAATATATTTGCCCCAAAAATCGAATGTTGATTCCCTTTTAGTGAAGGTATTCACTAAATTCTGAAGAATTAATAAAATAAAGTTTGAGCGAATTCATTTAAAAAATAGTATTAGCAAGAAGAAAACTCTGCTACTATTACTTTAATTTTGACAAATTGGTACTTTTGTTCCTTGTTTTTTCCATTTAATCTGAATTTTAGGTTATAAATGATCTTTCAATATTATTAAAATTCTATTCTTAGGATAAAGTTTATTGCTCAATGAATTTATCAAGGTCCTCATTTAATCTTGTACATTCCATAGTTTCTTCAATAAAATAGCAGTTAAAATTAAGTTGCTAGTCGCCTTCTTCTTTTAATGATTCGTAATATTATTAATCCAGAAGAATTAGGCTATTACTCTTAATTTGATATTTTGATTTTAGCAAATTTAATTCCGTTTGAATCTCGTATTACTTCAAGGGTTTTATAGTGCTTTTTGAGATAACTTTAAACAATGCTATGAAGCCATAATATTCACATAAATTGACCAAAGGAACCCTTAATTTAGGGTAGTTTTGTAAATATTAGTATAATTCCATAAACATATTAAATTCATTTTGCAAAGCCTTTATCGCTTTTTTGCTGGATACTCTTTGCTAATTACTATTATTGCTAGCCATATTTGTTTTCTCAAGATCTATTGTTGCAATTTTAACTTACAAATCGTTTATATCGAAGTAATAAATACCATCTTTGATCATCTTCGGCGTATATTTTTTATTTGGCTTTGGCTATATGATTTCTTCCATTATTTGCCTCGTATATACTTTAAAATCATTAAAAATTAAATAATTAAACTTGATGTATTTATATGTCCATGGCAGGTTATTTCCTTTAGAAGGAGAGACTATTTTTTTCATTTTTTAAAGAAGTATAGATTAGTTCGAAAGATTATCGTTTATCCTCTATGGATATGTACTTTTCACATTTAATCCAATCTATTGAAATGTCTTCTTCTCCAAAAAGGATAGCTGAACATTATTTACTATTTGAAATCCCCTTTTTTATTATTTGTTTCTTCTTTAATTTTATAAATTAACTTCTGGTACAACCTGTTTGATTTATCGTATTTATTCTTCTTCTTCTTCTTCTTCTTCTTCTTTTTGCTTAATCTTTATAGCATTCATTTTTTCTCTTTGCAACATTTCATACCATTTAAATGCTAGTTGTTATGACTCCATTCGTAAAATCCAATCTCTTTCACTATCTTAATGTGATTCAATAATTACAAATTTAATAGTAAGTACTTTATCTTTAATGCTTAAACTCTTGATATCAGTTATTAAAATAGTCTTTTTTACTTTTTAAAAATGAATATTGCTTGCAGGCTTACTCATTTATACCTAACTCAAGTAGCCAATGTGGTGTCCTGAGAGTAAAAAAAATATTCGTTGATTAAACATGATTCCGCTATTGTTTTATTTTTCAATTACACTGAGATAGTAAACAAGCTGGCCTCGTACAATTTCAATAATTTCCTTCGTTGCTTTTTCCATAACAATTCCGTTGAAGAGATAAAATTTATTTTAAAATTATTGTAATTATTAATCTTTCTTTAAATGGTTATTTTTAACAATTTAACTGATTAAATGCACTTAAATCTTCTTTAATAATTTTAGAGCCTTAATAAGGATAAAATTGTGAAAAAAGGAATTTATTTTTTGCTTGTTGATTGATTATTATTTTTCTACCATAACTTTTAAGTTGCTTATGATGGTTGGTTTAAATCATTTGTTAGATTTATTATAATTGGTAATGATTAACAAATTTGGATTCTACAACAATACTACAATACAATAACCCCAAAGTCCACTATTAATTGAATCAGAAAATATAGAAAAGCAACAATCCATACGGGAAAATCCTCCTTCACTGCGTAAAAAATAAACTTATCTAAAACCGGAAGAATTTCATCCCTTTCAAATACCCCCCAATCTCTAATTAGCTTAACTTCATCGTAAAGTAAGTCGATTTGGCAAAATAGCAACATCCGGCATGCTAGCATAAGTAAATTAAGTAGTCTGCAATTGCTGTGGACAGGAAGAAAAATAAATAATCAATCTTAGCTGTGAGGTCAAGGATATTTCAAAAATCAATGAACCCCTAGGATATTACTTTAACTACTTAAAAGTCATGATTTTTACTTTTTTAGGAGTTCTGGTCGTGTCTGGTATCTATACATTAGTCTCTACTATTATTTTTTGTGAAACTCATGACTGTCTCTATATCTATGGTCTCCCTTTTCCTTCCTCTGAAGAGTATTATCAATCCATTAATATTATCTTAAGCATTATCTCTGCATTATTGATATATCCTTTTATTATATATCTCTTTTATATTAGTTTACTTACTCATCACAAAATTAAAAATAAAATAACCACTATTTCGGATTACTGTGTTCTTATAGAGGGAGTAGATCATAGTAAAATAAGTGACAAGGTTCTGGCTCGGACTTTAAGTGAGTTTAATGTCAGCTTTATACTCTACACTCATCAAATCGGATAGTATATGCCATTGCTTTAGAAAAGGTACCTTTTATAAGCTAAAAAAAACTTATTTTTTAAGCGAGGGCTGTAAGCTAAACTTATCAATACATAAAAGTAAATTCTTATGATTGATGATAAAGTGCTGCCTTTCAAAAACATGATAAATTGTGGTAAAGAAAGAAATCTTCGGACTGATAAGATAATTGTAAAATTTAGATCAATCGAGTCCAAATAAAAATTTGTTTAAAAATATCACAACAAATTTTTGAAGAGAATGTGTGCTGTATTCAGTGGGAAAAGTGATTTGGTTGTGGAAGGAGTACCATTATTTGTATAAAATATGGGATAACCTCAAGAAATTATATGGGAAAATCTTGAGATATCGGCTGGATACAAATTTACAATGGTAATTATAAATAGTGTGATCAGCATTATAATCTTAGGCGTGAGTTTTGCTATTGTCATAGTACTTACTCATCAATAAAATTAAAAATAGAAGGATTAGGATATCCTTCTATCATTTGGCCTTTCCTTTATGATTGAAATCATTAACTCTATTCTCTATATCCTGACTTTTCTTCTCACTGAAATGGAAAGACGCATCACTCTCACTGGCAAGATGGCAGCGAGGATAATTAGAAATGTAATCCTATTCTTTTTCAACACAACACTCGTTCCGTTTTCGCTTTTTCTTGTTGATTGGTACGATTAGGATCGCGATCTTGTACTCGAGTATATAGTTTCACTCTTCTTAGTGAGCAACTTTGTGTCGCCCTTCACAGCTCTTATCAATGTCACAGACCTCTATAAACTGTATTCTCGCCGATCAATTGTGAAGGAGGGTATTTGTGCAATAATTAAGGTAAAGATTGCCTCGCAACGCAGTTAGAGGCAAACCAAGCCTATGAAAAATTCAATTTTCAGTTGTAGCTTAAGTATGAACTCTTGAGTCAGCGCATTATGAATTGCTGCTTCTACGCTGCAGTATTTCCTGAAGTGATCCTAGTCACAATTCTTGGCCTAACTTTGGACTATTGGATATAAAAGTGGTGGCTGCTAAGGTACAGCTGCATGCCTAAGTATTCATTTCGCCTCGGAAAAATGATCGTAATTGTTTTGTTAAGGCAGAATCGCATCAGCTTTTTCTTTCCATGCGTTTATTTGCTTGGATATTTTGCTAATCTGATCATGCTAAACAACGAAAAAAACATTGATAAAAATTCCCATGCAATTACTGTCCTATACTTTTTCATCCTTTCTCTCATCTTTTCCCTATTGATCTTTTTGTTCCTATAAAATATTGCCAGCAGATATATCGAAAGGCATTCGTAACTGATGACAGACAGTTTCTCGGCAGGGGAGAAACTCTTAGATTACGAAGACGTGAATCCAACTTCCTTTTTGCATCAGGATATCTAAAATACGATGATGGTCGAAAAGAGGGAGGAAAGAAGAGAGGAAATGTTTCAAAGGCTCGAACAATTTGTGATTAAGAAGCACTGCTAAGCGCTCAGAAGAGAGACCGGGCTGATCGAGTAAAGAAGAGACACAGTGTTGGCTCAGATAAAGAAATGATATCCAATTTTGTTTATTTCCCTATCCAATTCAAGTGGGCTGACATCAACCTATTGACCTATTGGTAACTGTATTGCATTGTATAGTACTCTAAGCAATTTATCCAA